>FWPU01002704.1_pt1 | contig 47569 bp, 44 predicted proteins | sample 2228361 | NCBI WGS metagenome assembly FWPU01 (sample SAMEA103939777, study PRJEB20133) | metagenome
GCATCCTCAGGTAAAAATTGAAGGTCTGCAAATGGTGTAGTTACCATTACAGCGTTGCTTATGCTTTGCTCGGTCGGGGGAATTGCCGAGAGGCAGGAATAAGAGGAGGGAACAGGAAAGAACCGTGAAAAAAAGGATAACAGATAGGGCAGATAAGGTCTCCATCATCATTCTCAGAGAATTACCCTGAGATAACTTCTTCATTTCCAGCACCTTCCTACTTTGATTTTGTTATACAGGGCTTTTTCCAAAATATCAAGATTTTGAATTTCAGAAAAAGGTTCCACCGTTGGGATGCAGGGGGTGGCTGGGAGGGAAGGCGATGTCCTGCCCGTAGCGCAAGCCGGAATAAATCCAGCACCGGTTTCCACCTTGCACTCCCTTTGCTGTCACCCGGATGTATCCCAGCAGGTTGGGTTGGTAGGCGATGAGGTAAATGGGCACAGTGAGGAGCAGACGCTGGCTGTTCCAATCACCGGTGGGAATCCGGATGTGGCGGAAGAAGAGTTCATCACCTTCTGATTCTCCTTTTCCTGAGGAGACGGAAAGGGAAACATAGGCGGAGGAAGGGTCAGCAGGCAGTTCAGAGCCGGAGAAATGCAGGTCGGTGGAATACAGGTAGTCTATTTTACCATCCTCGTCTCTGTCTGCGAGCAGTCCGTTTCTTGGCTGCCATTGCCACAGGTTGGAGTCGGAGCATCCAGAAGGGTCGGTGTCATCGGCTGTGATGTTTTCAATGAAGTGCTGGCGGAGAACAGGCTGGCTTTCCGGGGGCAGGGAAGAAGGAAGAGCATCCCAGACCTGAGTCATCACATCAATATCCCGCAGGCATCCTGCTGGAGTATTCCAGCCGGTGCAGTTGGTATCCGGGTCAATCTTGAAGGGTGCCACATCACTGGATGCGGGTTGGACGACATTGGCGTGATTTTCCCATCCCCGTTGAAATCGTATCTGGGATAGACATTCTCCACGGGGGCGCCGATTCCTGCGGCACAATTCGTTGGGATGGGGATGTCCACGGGGTGCGGGGACGCAGGGTTTATTTGTGGGGTCGCAGGCGTCGGGTCTTGCTCTCAAGCATCCATCCATATTCAGGTCTTTTTTGAAATGAGTCAGCGCCCCGTCCAGGAGAACTCTGGTGTTCAGGCTGGCATCTTCCACCTGACGAATCTGAAGGAAGGCATCGCGGAAGGCGCGGAAATCCCGGGTGGTCACATAGCCATCTCCCCTGCGGTGGTCTGTGGTTGTTCCTCCGGGTGGGATGGTGTGAATATCATCCGGCTGATTATCCGGCGGTGTATCGCTGGTGAAGACCGTTGCTCTCAAGTTCCCATCCTTCGTCCCATCATCCACATCAGTCAGTTCCTTTTGAACCTGATTGTTTCCTGCCATCAAGTCCAATCCCATCAGGGCGTAGAAAATGTCCAGCATATCTGCGGCGCCGGAAACCGGACGGCTGTAGGTTGTTAGAGCGTTTCGGATTTGTTGCCAGGTCAAGCCATTCCGGTAACTGATGAGAAAAGATGCAGCACCCGCTGCTAACGCGGATGCCATAGAGGTGCCGGACATAATACAATAACCATTGAGTAGACAAGTGCTCCTGATGTCACGACCCGGTGCAGAAATATGTCCTGCCCAGTTTGAAAAATAGGCGCGGGCATATCCAGTTGCCCCGGACATCTGCGTGGCTTCCACCACGAGGATGTTGTTGTGGGGGTATTAGCGCCCCACTCAAGGCCTGCGTTTGCCATGGGGGAATTGTATTGTGCCCAGTTCTGACCATCATTCCATGCAGAGACCACGACGAGGAATCCCTGCCCTGCAGCAAAGAAGAATTGATTTGATAGAACATCTGGCCCTGCCCTCGTGCAATGCAGTTTGCGTTATCCAGATTTGGGTTTGGGGGGCTTTCGGGGCGGACGGGATTCGTTGGGTCTACGCCTGGGAATTGGGACCAGTTGTAACCGAGGCTCATATTCACAACCCGCACTGGTGGTGAATGGTTTTGAATCATATACTGGAAATCCTGTATCATTGCGCTTCCAGTGGATCTTGCCCATTGGAAGGGTGGCAACCTCGGGTTCACATAGCGCAGAGGAAGAGCAATGATGGAAACAGCGGGGTTGACCCCGTCAACGCCGGGTGAATTATTGAAGGTTGCTCCGACTATGCCCGCCACATGGGTGCCGTGGTCATCAGGGCTATTCGGGTTTTGGGGGTCAATTTGTAAAGAAAGGTCTTGATGGGACGGGGCGAAACCCGTATCAATGATTCCCACGGTAGCATTCCCCTGCCTTCGTCGGATCCAACTTAGAAGGTTCCAGACCTGAGGTGCTCGCACCGCTTCCATATTCCAGTTGCCCCCGGAGCGAACCACCTCCCATGTCCAGTCCGGGCGGTGGAGGATAACCATCTTCATCCTCGTCCGGAGCCGGTAAAGTGGTGACGCTAATTTCTACCGTGTTGCTATCCCAGTTGTTCGCTTTATCTATGGCACGAACCGCGAAGTAGTAGGTCGTCCCCGGATTTAAGACCCACAGTTTCCGGGAGGTGCCTCTAACAAATGTGGTGCCTATCACACCCAGGGTGATGGATGGAACAAAAGATCCGAGGAAATTCAGTTTGCTTCCACTACAGACCCCGGGTTTTAGGGATACACACACGGCATATTCTATCTCGCTCTGCGGGGTTTGGTCATCAGAGGCGGGTTCCCAGGTTAGAAATACTTCTGTTGGCGAAATCGCCTCTGCCGATTTGATACCCGCGAATATCGGCGGTGTCGTATCACAGTCCTTTTCGCAGCGCGACGAGGCGGGACTGCCCGGACCAGACACGGGAGTTCCAGTTGCGCTCGCATTGAGAGGTTGTCCCCCTGCGGCGTCTTGGACACTACCCGTCTGAGCGGCAGTAGAGGTATCCGTGGCTTGGCTTCCGGTGACCTTCCCCGGTGAACCACTTCCTCCAGGTACCGGAGGAGCAGTGCTAACACCACCGCAGGAAAGGGGCACATACACCAGGAATGCTCCCCAGAATGCCTTCAAAAGAATTGGCATTTTCCTTCGCTTTATATTTTATCACCTCCCAAATATATGGACTTCTTTTCTTGTTGGAAAGTTCCCGAAGAAAAATTGCGGATATGCAGGCAGAAAAAGAATGAAAAAGGGGAAAGAGATTAGACGGGGGAGAAGGAAGCGGACTGAAGGAAAAGTCTTTGGAGTCCCTGGAGGGCTTGCTCAGAAATAGTCAGAAAAGAGCGAGGGGAAAGTAGGAATTATTTGGTGGAATGTGTGGATGTTCTCCCGGGGTGGGAAAAGTTTTTGAGATATTCAATCAGATGAATCAGTTCGCCCTCTTGAAAAACAGGAAAGGGCTTTTTTAGTTCTTTGAACATTTCACCCATTTTTGCCGAATGGTTCCACATAGCCGTGGCGAAAGAAAAGGTAGAATGAAGAGAAGGAATACGAGCGAAGTCCGGAGCAATTCCTTCACCTTTGCCGGCAAGAGAATGGCAGGAGAGGCATTTCTTCTCCTCGAGGATTTTTTTGCCGAGTTTCCAGTCTCCAGGAAATTCAAAGAATCCGACTTCGTATAAATAAGCGAAAAGGTGAGCCATTTCTTCTGGAGAAAGGTCCGGGCGGGGAATATCCAGTTCTTGCATCTTTCCCCACATTTTATCTGCATGATTCCACATTCTTCCCACAATGTGAGAAACACCATATTTCAGACGGAGAGTGCCAAGGTCTGGACCCACTTTCCCTCCTTCTCCATGGATAGAGTGGCAAAAGATGCATCGTTTTTGCCGGAAAATCTGTTTTCCCTGCTCCGGGTCGCCTGGAATGAGATAGGAGCGAGTAGGGTCAGGAACAAGGGAGTTTCCATGAATGTATTGGAGGAGGTCAGCGATGTCGGTTCCTTCAAATTGGGGTCGAGAGATGCCCAATTCTGCCATTTTCCGGGACATGCGAAGCCCGTGGTTCCACATCGCAGAAGCGAGGAAAATGGGAGACATCTCGCTGGAAAACTTGTCCAGTGCTGGTCCCACATTTCCCCCTTTGCTTGATAAAGAGTGACACCGGATGCATTGCTTATCTTGAAATAATTTTTCACCTTTTGCAAAATCTCCTGGTTGGTCAAAATATCGGATAAAGGCGAGATAGCGAAGAAGCGAACGCATTTCCTCTTCGGTAAATTGAGGGAATGTGATATTTTGTTCTTTCATTTTTTCCGCCATTCTCACGGAATGATTCCACATAACAGCGGTGACATCGGAGAGTGTTCTGCCCTGGATACGCCCAAGGTCCGGTCCGGCTTTTCCGCCAATGCCCCAGATGCTGTGACAGCGAATGCAACCTTTCTCCACAAAAATTTTTCTGCCCTCCAGCGGACCGGGCAGGGTCTGAGCCCAGAAAAAAACAAAATACAGGGGCAGAATACTCATTTCACTTGCACCACCGTTTCAGGATAGTAGGATTCTATCTCTTTAACGAATTCCGGTATTGCCTTTTCTTTTCCTTCACGAATCTCCCAGATGGTCAAAACCGGGAAGAATTTGGCAAAAATCAGGTATAAGAGGGTAAAACCGGCAAAAAGTCCGATGGTGATAAGAATTTCTACCCAAGAAGGGACATAGATACCCAACATATAAGGCAGTCTGGGGCGAGCTTCGCTGGGAACAATCACCGTGAACCGCTCCAGCCACATTCCAATATTGATACTGATGGAGGCGAAGACCAAACCGGGAATGGAGCGTAATTTTCCCAAAGCCAGAAAAGGCAGAGGCAGAAGGAAGGTGAAGAATACCATCGCCCAGAAAGAGCGCGCAAATTCCTCAAAGAATTTCGCCCTCAGCACAGCCATATGAGAAATCTCCTGACCGTAAATGATGGAAAGAAATTCAATTATCGTGAAATACAACCAGAAAAGAGCAAGCGACAACAAAAATTTTCCGATTTTCTGAAAATGCGCCTTGGTTACCAGATTTTCGAGGTGATAAATTTTCCGAATAATTGCTATAATGATAATTACCGTGGCTGTCCCGGAATATACTGCCCCGAGAACAAAGTAGGGCGCCAGAACGGTGGTATGCCATCCGGGCTGTATCGTCATCAGAAAGACAAAAGACACATTGGTATGGACAGAAACAACGAGGATAAATAGAAAAATGCACATTCCGAGCATAATTCGCTCAATCTTTTTCCACCTTTCAGGATTGTGGCTATAGCCCAAAGAGAGAAGCCGGTATAATTTCCGACGAAAAGGGGAAACATGGACTAGGTAATCGCGGCAAAGGGCAAGGTCAGGTAAAAGGGCGAGATAGAAATAGATGATGCTGGTGAGCAGGTAAGTGCTTATACAGATAACATCCCAAATCAGGGGCGATGTAAAATGAGGCGTGCGGAAGACAAACAACATCCGGTCAGGCCGCCCTAAATCTAAAAGAATGCACATAGCGCCAAAGGGGAGGCTAAACACCGTGATTGCTTCTGCGGCTCTGGTGAACGGTCTTCTCCATTCCGTGTTGGTGATGCGCAGGACTGAAGAGATTAAAGTTCCTGCGTGGCTGATCCCAATGAAAAAGACGAAATTTGTGATATATACCCCCCAGTATATCGGGCGATTCAATCCCGTCATTCCCAAGCCGTAGTTCAATTGTTGGAAGTAGGCATAGATTCCTGCTCCGAGCAGGATGGCAAAAAATCCTGCTGTCCACCAGAATGCAGGAGGCGTTTTTCTTAAAGGAGAAAGGACCATTTCTTCTTCTCTGTAAAGTTCTCGGCGCTTGGCAATCTCTCCCATCATTCTTTCCTTTCGGTCAGATACCAGACTTTGGGCTCGGCGCCCAATTCTTCAAGTAGACGAAAAGCCCGGTAACTGCGCGCCAATTTACTCACCTCGCTTTCCGGGTCATCTAAATCGCCAAATGCGATGGCTCCTGTTGGGCAGATGGATACACAAGCGGGTACATATTCCTCCGGGCGCATTTCCCTTCCTTCCGCCGCCGCATTTTCTCTGACTCTTTGCAATCGGTGATGGCAGAAGGTGCATTTCTCTATAACTCCCTTCGGTCTTACGGATACATCCGGGTTCAAGTATCGTTGATAGGTTTCCGGAAAAGCCGGGGCAAACCAGTTAAAATATTTCACCGTATAAGGGCAAGCATTGGCACAGTAGCGACAGCCAATGCATCGGGGATAGATTTGTGCCACGATCCCTTCGGGGTTTTTATATGTGGCAAATACCGGGCATACCCGGGTGCAGGGTGGATTATCACAGTGAAAGCAGGGTCGGGGAAGAACTCTGAGCCGCACTTCTGGATAGTGCCCCTCGCTGATTGCCACCATTTCCATCCAGGCAGTTCTTCTGCCGTACTGCGCTTCGTCCGGATTGGAAAAAGCGACATTATTCTCCGCTTTGCACGCAATCACACAGGCCTGGCATCCGGTGCATTTCTCTAAATCTATGACCATTCCCCAACGCGCCACTTTTTATTTCCTCCTTTTGCGCAAGGTTACTTTCGTGGAACCGATGGCTGGCAATCCGGTTACCACATCATAGGCTTGATTGAGGTGAGAGTAAAGATTTGTTCCTTTTTTTGCTGAATACCTTCCCTTTTGTTTCTGGCCAAATCCCTGGGGAACCGAAATGGTTCCTTTCGGGATTCGTGGAGAAACTATAATGCGTAGAGCAACAGTTCCACGGGCAAATTCCAGTTCCACCATTTCTCCATCTTTAATCTCCAACATTTCAGCATCTTCCGGAGAAATTTCCGCCCAGGGAAACCAGGAAAACTCTACATCTGGCGAAGGATGTTCCAGCAACCAAGGGAGATGATTGTGCGCGGGTCTTAACGCAAGGGGAGCGTGTAGAAGCAGATATGTACCTGCTTTTTCATTTTTTTTGAGAAAGTGGTCTTTCCCGGTATCAGAAAAGAGAACATTTTGAACAGAAGGAGGGAAAAAAGAAAAAGGTTGGCGCAGATGCCAGCGCATCTGATGATAGGGCGGCAGTGGGTCCAGCCATCCCCCTCTTTTCCAGATTTGCTCGGCATAAACATCTTCATCCGGCTCTTCAGGATACCACCAGCCCCGTTCTTGCATTGAGCGAATGGAAAGGATTTCTTCTTCGGTTCCGAATGGAATTCCCCTGCCCAGTGAATAAAGTTGACGAAGTTGAAAATTCAAATGTGTGGGAAAATCATCTATTGCTTGCAGAGATTGGGAGGCAGAGGCGATTTTCCAGACAATCTCATATAAAGGGAGGCTTTCTTCCTGTGGTGAAATCACTGGACTGCTGACCGTAATTATTTGCTTGCCGAAAGGCGTCAAATATGTCTCCCGGTAGCACTCCAGAAAAGATGCAACAGGAAGAATGAGGTCGGCGTATACCGAAGTGTCGTTGAGCAAACTCGTGCATTGGACCACGAAAGGAGCCTTTTCCAACCAGGAGAAAAAACTGGAAAATTCCGGAGAAAACGATAGGTCCTTCTCTCCGATAATTACGATAGGTGGAGTGGGAACAAATTGGAGCGCAGATAAGGGAATTGAGGGTGGTGGGGTGGCAAATGGATGAGGAAAAGGAACCAGGGTACCGCCGGGCTTTCCGATATTTCCCAGAAGTGCATTGATTAAGTAAATCGCCCAAGCATCCAGAAAGCCTTTTTCCCGATAAAATATTTCTTCATCAAATATTGCCACGGATGGAGGATTCTGTGCAATCTTTCGGGCAATGGAAAGAACGATTTCGGTGGAAACTCCGCAGGCTTCGGATAATTCTTCCAGCGTTAGAGTTCGGAGAAGCCACTGGCGAAATTCGGAGAAATCAGAGGAATATTGGGAAACAAAACTGGCATCATACCACTCTTCTCGGACAAGAGAATACGCAACTGCCAAAGCCAAAGCGCCCTCTTTAGTAGGAAGAAGCGGTATCCAATCTTGTGCTTTTGCCGCGGTGATGGAATACCTTGACTCTACTTGAATGAGATGGAAGGGATTCTGCGAAATTCTGCGTCCAAAAATCCGCATTGTGCAAATGGGATACCTGCCCCCTTCTAATAGGGGATAGCCGAAAGAGAGGATAGTTTGCGCATTTTCTATATCGTATTCTATATGGTCCACTTTCTGCACTTCCTGCAGGAGCATTCTCATCGGGGTAGGTGTAGATTCCACCCATTCCACTTTCCCAATTTTTTCCAGCAAGTGCAGGAGATAATTTTGGGTAAGTGGTCCAGAGGTGCCATCATCCACCCATCGGATTTTTGGCTCTGCTGAAGCAGACTGAACATGCTCGTTAATGCTCTGAATGGCATCATCCCAGGTGATTCTGGTGAACTCAGTTGTTCCTTTTACTCCGGTTCGCTTCATTGGATAGAGAATTCGGTCGGGATGATAAATGTGCTGAACGGCGGCAACCCCCGCAGAGCAAAGTGAATGCCTGTTGATGGGAGAGAGAGGATTTCCCTCCAGACGAACCAATTTTCCATCTACCAACCGGCAGAGAAGGCTGCAGGAATTGAGACAAAAACCGCAGGTGGAGACCAGGAATTCCTCCTTGCCAGTGTTCCATTCTCTGGAAGGGGTGGGATGGTCCGCAGAAAGAATCTCTGGAATGGGGCGACGAAAAATCGTTGCCGCAATACTCGATCCTGCAGTAAGTTGCAGGAATTCCCTGCGATTGATTTGCAGTTCGGGCTCTTTATTTGTGGCAGGCATTGCAGTCCACCGACGCATTTTGCTCTTGATGGCAGGTGATGCACCATTTCATTTTGAGGGGTACAAAAGGTTTTTCTGGAGGTCTTATCATTTCTTCCATCTTTCCATGGCATTGTGCACAGGGAATTTTTTCTATGGTGAAATGCCGACGATGAGAAAAGTAGACGGTATCGGGAAGTTTGTTGACCTGAATCCAAGGAATGGGTTGATTTTTTTCAATATAAGAGAGCAGTTTTTTCTCTTCCGGGCTTTGAGTGATGGGTGAATCAGGTTGGTGGCACATAGCGCAGGTTTCTGCCTGAGGCTTTCCCGCTCTAATCGAATCCACAGTGAGTCCGGTATGGCATAGAGAACAGTCCAATTGCATCTGAAGATGCTTTTTATGGTTATATGCAATTGGCTGCCTGCTCTTTTCCTTGCCTTCATCAAAAAGGAGAGCAATCGCAAGAACGGTAATCGCCAGGCGGTTCAAGGTCATCGCCGACATTTTCCAAGTATAAGATAAACATTTTATAACTCATTTTCCTGACTTATATCAATTTCTGTCTGTTTTTTGGGTGAAGAAAATTCCGCAATGAATTGAATAAATGCTTTAATGCTGGAGGAAATGGGCGCAGAAAAAGAGAGAACTTTTTGCTGGGTGGGATGGATGAAGGCAAGGAGATATGCTTGGAGTAATTGCCGCTTTAACGCCACCGGGAATTTTTTTTGAATGCGATGCATTTTGCGAGAAGAATACAGTGGATCACCGAGGATGGGACAGCCTATGGATTGGAGGTGCACCCGGATTTGATGAGTTCTCCCTGTGAGGGGTTGGGCAAGCACCAAGCTGAAGCCCGGGAAGTATTTGAGCGTAGTGAACCATGTTTTTGCAGTTCGTGGTTTCCTCGTTTTCGTGGAAACCCGGATACGGACGCGGGGATGACGTCCGAGAGGTTTTTCAATCACTCCCTCTTTTGGAGGCTTATTCCAGCACAGGGCAAGATATTCCCGGCGCACTTGATGTTTTTTGAACTGTTCCCGTAATATGCTGTATGCCGAAGCGCTTTTGGCTATCAGGAGCAGACCCTCGGTATCTTTATCCAGTCGGTGCACAATTCCCGGGCGATGAACAGTTTCCTCAGAATCAAAGGGCAGTGATGGAAAAAGGGAGAGTAGCGCATTTACCAGAGTTCCCGAGTGGGTGGTTTCGGTGGGGTGTGTGAGCATCCCCGCGGGCTTGTGCACCACTGCAATTTCTTCATCCTCATAGGCGATGGTGAGGGGAATGGGCTCCGGAGAAATCAGAACAGGGCGGAGAGGTTCGGGCTCGACGAATATCACATCTCCTTCCCGGAGGCGATAATTCTTTGCCCGGGGCTGACCGTTCACGAAAACTTTTTGATTTTGAATCCATTGTTGAATTTTGCTACGGGTGAATTGAGGAAATTCCTCTTTTAACATCAGGTCCAATCTGAGTCCAGCGTGGGATTTTCCTATGCGAAATTCTCTTGCTTTCACGCCAAGAAAAAATTCACAGAAACAGTTATTGCGTCGGTTGAGTTTCCTGCCCGTACCATTGTCGTAGAGCCGGGCTGAGGGCTCGCCATCTGAGGTGTTCCTCGTATGTGCTGGAAAAGCGATGATAACCATGCTCCCAGAGGGTAAAGTAGAGGTACGAGGTGTTCGCTGGATGGAATGCTGCATCTATGCTGGCTTTCCCCGGATTACCGATGGCTCCAGGGGGTAAGCCGAGATTTATATAAGTATTATATGGATGGGTTGCCTGCAAATCTTCCCTTGTTAACGCTTTCCACTTTTTCAGCGCGTAGGAAACGGTAGCATCAATTTGCAAATGCATCCCTTTCCTCAGGCGATTGTGAATGACTGAGGAGACCAGAGGCTTTTCCGAATCCCACAAGGTTTCCCTTTCAATTAAAGAGGCAATGGTCAGCAGTTCGGGTATCGTTCGCTCTAAATTTTTTGCCTGTTGTTCAGCATCTTCAGGCAAAACCTGAAGGAATCTCCTCAGGAAAGTGCGGATTATGGATTCTGGGGGCATCATCGGGGAAAAAGTATAAGTATCAGGAAAAAGGAACCCTTCCAGAGTGGGGAGTGGAGAATCTTTTGCCCAGGGGAGCAGGTCATAATATTTCTCCGGTCGGCTGACTTCGGCAAGGAAATCCTCTGCTCTGGTTAAATGATGTTCCTCCAGAATTTTTGCTATCTCTTCTGCGATAATCCCTTCCGGAAAAGTTACCTCTATTAACAGGCGTGATTCAGGCTTATTCAAATATTTTGTCAGTTCCCATACGCTCATTCCCACAGGTAATTCGTATATTCCCGATTGCACCCCTTTTTCTTTCTGAAGGATTTTCAAAGATATTTCCCAAGCGAGGGGAAAATTTAACCAGCGCATTCTATATAATAGCCCGCCAATTTTTCTTCCTGTGAGTCCATATGGAATTTCCAAAAAACCGGAAGGTTGGAGCGGAAAAAGGCTGAAGAGAGCGGCGCTGAGCAGAGAACAGAAAAAGAAAATAATCCCGTGTTTCATTTCCGCATGTCGTTGAGAAGCCAATGAGCAAAAGCGTCAAAATCTGGGAAGTGCAAATTGGGATTTCCAGCAGGAGAGGTGGAAGAGATCAGCACAGTCCAAGCGCCCAGATGTGCAGGAATGAGCAGATTTGCTTCGGTATCATCTACCACAATGCTGGTTTCTGGCAATTGCCCGGATAGAAGGAAAGCATGTTTCCAGAACTTCTTATGAATCTTGAATGCATCCAGGGCTTCTGCAGAGAAAAAGGCTTGAAACAAATCTTCCACTCCAGCCCCGGTTAATGAACCAGAGATGTGCGCCTCAGAACTGGATGTGGTGACGAAGAGGGAAAACCCCGCAATGCGAAATGCTTCTAAATATTGGCGAATAGAATCAGGAACACACGAATAAGAAGAGTTTATTTGATATTCCCATTTCCGCGCCAGAACAGGTAGAGATTCACCGGAAAATTGCCCTTCTAAATGCAACCGGGATATAATCACTTCATAATACATTTCATCTGCCTTCCGAATCAGTTCTGAATATTTTATACTCTGCTCTTTTTCGTCCGCATTTAAATAGGAATTATAAACTTCCAGAAATTTTTGATATGCTTCTTCTTCTACCGTTTCCCACTCTGCATAGGAAATAGCGGAAAGGGGTTGGAGGAGAGAAAACAACCCTTTGCGATAGCCTGAACGCATGCGCTCATAGGAACACAAAATCCCGTGCCAGTCAAAAAAGATGCTATGAAAGGCTGATGGGATAGACTTATTCATCCTAAATGAGCAAGCAAGTAGCGTGCAATAGGGTCTACTTCAAGATTCAAGCGCTCGCCCACGTGAAAGTCCTGGAGATTCGTATTTTTTAAAGTATACGGAATCAGAGCAACAGAAAAACTATTGGGTTTGCGCGAAGCAATGGTGAGACTAACACCATTGAGGGCTACAGCGGCTTTTTCTACGAGAAAGCGAGACCATTGCTTTGGAACTTGCAGCCAGACCTCTGAGCCGTTCCACCCCAGGACTGCAACAGTGCCATCAATATGGCCATAAAGAAAGTGCCCGCTTATGAACTCGCCTGCGCGCAGAGGAGGCTCCAGATTCACCCTTTTTCCCGGGCTGAGCCGGATATAGTTGGTGCGTTTATAAGTTTCCGGCACGACCGACATTATGAGCACATCGGCGTTTCGTTCTTGAACGGTGAGACAAACTCCATCCGCGCTGATACTATCTCCCGCCTGCAATTCCTGGATAACTTTCGTGGAGCGGATCTCCAGTTGATACACATTGCCTTGCCGGAAAAATCTCTTCACCACTCCCACTTCTTTTATGATGCCATTAAACAAGGTGAATCACGACCTTAAGGTCCGAACCCGAATTCTGAAAGTCTTCAATTTTTCCACCAATGGATTCCTCCAAGCGACTTATGGAGAAATCCGGGAAAAAACTCAGGGAGTGCGACCCCAGCATTCTGGGTGCAATATAAAGCACCACTTTCTGACACAGTTTGTTTTGCAGAAATTGCTGAAACAGAGATGCTCCGCCTTCCACCAGCAGGAGTTGAATTTCTTGTTTTCCCAATTCTTCCAGTATTGCGCTGAGAGGAATTCTTCCCTGCTCTCCGGGTAAAGTGATGATACGCACACCTTTTTCCTCAAACTTGCTTGTGGTATCTCCTAAAGGGATGCAGGTGAAAAGAAAGGCAGACCCTGGAGGCTGGAATACCGGGGAATCCGGATGCACACCTAAAGAGCCGGAAAGAATGATTTTTTTTGGTTGTTTGGGCATAGGAGAACTCCAGAGGCGCACAGATAATTGCGGTTGATCCAGATTTACTGTTCGACTTCCTACCATTACCGCATCAGAAAGAAAACGAAGATAATGTCCATCTTTTCTGCTCTCTTCGCAGGTAATCCAGCGGGACTCACCAGAACCCAGGGCAATTTTTCCATCCAGGCTCATAGCGATTTTCAGGATGACATAAGGCATTTTCGTGGTAGACCAGTGCAGAAAAGGGGCATTGAGATTTCTGGCTTCTTCATCCAGCAAGCCCTGCACGACTTCTACTCCCTTTTGGCGCAGATAGGCAAACCCAGCGCCATTCACTAGCGGGTGAGGGTCTCCTATGGATGCCACCACTTTCCGAATCCCTGCTTCTGCGATTAAAGCGGCACAAGGCGGAGTTCTTCCCCAGTGGTTGCAGGGCTCCAAGTTGACAAATAAAGTTGCCCCTTTTGCTTTTTCTCCTGCTTCTTTTAATGCTACTTGTTCTGCATGGGGTAATCCTGCTTTCCAATGAGTTCCTTTCCCCACAACGACTCCGTCTTTCACAATCACACAACCCACCAGAGGATTCGGGCTGGTCAAACCTTCTGCTTTTCGCGCCAGTGCGAAGCATTCCCTTATCCAGTATTCGTAATATTCCTTCACCGACGTATCACTCCTTTCTCCAGCAGGGCTTCTTCAATTTGATTGATTTGGGCTTGCAATTCCTCTTCTGTGAATGTTCTCTCCGGGTGTTGAAAGAGCAGGGTAAAAGTCAGACTTTCTTTCCCTTTCGGAATTTCTTTTCCCTGATACCGGTCAAAAAGAGAAAGATAAATCAGATATGGTCCTGCCGATTTCCGGATACATTCTTCCACTTCTTGAAAAACAATACCCACCGGGCAAAGAACAGAAAGGTCTCTCTGAACTATAGGAAAGGGTTTGATTTCTTGAACAGAAATGGAGGGAATGAAATGGGAGGAAATGGCAAGCACATCAAATTCTGCAGCCCAGATCCGGTAGGGAATGTCCCATCGTTTCAGCAGGGTGGGGTGGATTTCCCCCGCAATGCCCAGAAGATGGGAATTCTTAACCGCCAAAACCTGCCGATATGGATGGAAACATTGCTTTGTGACCTCTGCGCTTTTCCAGGTTACCCGTTGAAGTCCCAGCGATTCCAGAATGGATTCTAATTTCCCTTTCCAGACATAAAAATCAGACCACTGCTCCTTTAACCCCTTTTCCCAGTTTTGTTTCCATTCTTTTTCTGGCTGAAGGAGGGCAAGCCGAACGGATTCTTGCACGGAGCCATTGACCTCGGAAAAAACTTTTCCGATTTCAAAAAGCGGGCGGGAAAAGAAATGTCTCCGCTGATTTAAGGATGCCACCTGAATAAGACCAGGAATGAGAGAATATCTCAATAAGGACATTTCTTCGGTTAACGGGTTGAGCACGCGAATGGGTTGACCCAAAGATAACGGGTCAAGAAAGCCTAAATTATCCTGCAAAAGAGAGAGGGTTTTTACTTCAGTAAATCCGCAGGGCAGAATTGCCTCAGAAAGGGACTGTGTGAAAATGAAGATGTCATCTGGCCGCCCTGTGCGAACCAGCACGGGAGTGAGTTGTTCTGGTATCTCCCAATAGCCTGAGATTCTCGCGATATCTTCCACTATGTCTTCTAAAAGTTCTACATCTCTGCGAAAAGCTGGCACCGTGGTCTGCCAGTGGTCTGCATTGCCGTCCTGAACTGTGAAACCCAGATGCTTCAAAATTTGCTTTTGTTCTGATGAAGGAACCTGCTTTCCCAGAATTCTCTCACAATCGGAGGGGAAGAAAAAAATGCGCTTGCTCTCAAAAGGGTTGGGATATTCATCCACAATGAAAGGTTGTGGGGTTCCGATATTCCACTGTTTCAGAAGAAAAGCAATTCGGAATAGGGCAGAGGGAATGCCTTCCGGGTCTACATCGCGTTCGAAACGGTGGGAAGATTCCGTTCGCAGGTTATGACTGCGCGAAGTTCTCCTCACCGCATAAGGTGTAAAGTAAGCGGATTCAATCACTGTTTGAGCAGAAAAGGGACCGATCGCACTTTCTATACTTCCCATTATCCCCGCAAGTGCAATGGGTTTGGTGTCATCAGCAATGACTAAATCTTCCGGTTGCAGAATTTTTTCTACTTCATCCAGCGTGGTGATGGTTTCCCCATAGTTTGCAGTACGCACTCGGATGGTATTGCCCCCGATTTTCTCTGCATCAAAGGTATGAGTGGGTTGGCCTGATTCCAGCATCACATAATTGGATATGTCTACAATGCCGGTGATGGGGCGGATGCCGCACATTAGCAAACGCCTTTGCGCTACGATGGGTGAAGGAAGCAGGCGAAATTGAGCAATCAAAGCGGCATACCTGCGACACAATTCGGGCACTAAAATCTGCACCTGAAGGTCCTTGGGCTTTGCTGAGGGCAACTTTTCTGTTGTCGGTAGGCGCAGAGGATTGCGATACACGGCGGACAACTCCCGAGCAATGCCAATGTGGCTCAGCAAATCCGCCCGATTTGATGGAGTTTCAACATCAATGACCCAGTCCAGGATTTCCTCTTCCCAATTCTTTACCTCCTGACCTTTTGCTTCAAAGTTTTGATAAATGAAGGGAGATTCAGGAACAGCACCTGGAAACAGGTCGCACAGTTTCAGCAGGCGCTTCTGAGAAGGAGAATATGCCACCAAATCCCCTTCTTTAACGGGTTGTGCGGATGTAATGACTTCTTCAGAAGAATCTATACGCACCCGGAATTTGCCGTTTGATAAGGAGATAGACCGAATGGGAAGGAAAATGGCATCATCCGGGCAAATCCATTGCTCTCGCTCTACGCTTTTTGGTTCCATTCCGAGCCAGAGCAGGCGTGCGGAAACTTCTTCCGCTTCTTCCGGGACATCTACAAACTCTTTCAACCAGCGGTAAATAACCTTCATCCCAATAATTTAATTTTACCTGCTTTTCTGGTGAAATATAATATTAAATGAAAGATGGCAATTGGAATTCTGGCTATTTTACAGGAAATAGCGATTATTTTTTATTTCGTTCTCATTTCCAAGCAGGAAATATTTTACCGATGGGCAGGGAGTTTTGTGCCTCCCGCTGTCGGAATCCTCTGCTATTCCTGGATTTCTTACTTCACGGCGAATTCGGTATTATCCTCCTATCTGGGATATACCGTCTTTACGCTTCTGCAATTTGGATTTCTTTTCTTCCCGCGAATTCGAGAACGGACGGAGCGTGGTAGGAATTATTGTCCGGAATGCGGGAGCGGAGTACGAACAGGCTGGAAAGTGTGCCCTGCGTGTGGCTTTGAACTCTGGCAGGTGCTGGAAAAACCGGAGGTGGAGATTGAAGTGCTCAAGGGCAAAAAGAAAGAAAAGGTCACTGAGGAAGTCCCTATTCCCCCTTCCACGGTGCATCTGGTGGTGAAAGAAGGTGCAGACCGCGGGAAAATTTATCTTCTGAATCGGGATGTGGTCAACATCGGTCGGGATTCGTCCAATGATATTGCGCTTACCGACCCCTTCATTTCTGGCAAGCATTGCCGAATTCGGAGAGAAGATGAGCAATATACTCTGGTGGACTTAGGCTCGAGCAATGGGACCCGCGTAAATGGCAGAGAAATCCAGCGTACGGTGCTTCAGGATGGAGATATTATAGAGATTGGCAGTACGCGGCTTCATTTAGTTTGGAAAAAATGATGAGAAAGGTTGCTGAAAAATTTCTGCTGCTTACAGTGTTGGGTTTTTATGCTTTTGTGTTCTTGTTATCTGTAACTCATCTTCCTTCTATCCGCGTGCAGGTCCATCAGGTAGATGTTTCTCGTTATCCGGATATTACGGTATATTTCACTATATTTAATGTGAGAAATCTCCCTATTGTAGGGGCAAGGAAGGAGCAGATTACCCTTCAGGAGGATGGACGGATAATTCCAGATTTTGAATTGGCAAGTGCAGAAACTACTGGACAGAAGATGAACATCTCCATTTTGCTGGATGTTTCGGGGAGTATGAAAGCGGAAATGAAACTGGAAGCGGCAAAATCAGCATTAAAAGCGTTTTTTCAGGAGTTGGACCCCACCACAGAAATTTCCTTGATCACTTTTGCCGATTCTGCAACGACCCTTCATCCTTTTGGAAAGACAGTGGAAAACTGGGATGAGGTTATTCGCAGGGTCTCTGCTGAGGGGACGCAGACAATATTATACGATGCAGTGTATGAAGGATTAAAGCAACTGGCGGGACAAGCCCCTGCGCGGAAAGCCATCGTTTTGCTCACCGATGGCAAGGATGAAGGTAGTGTCACCACGCTGGAGGATGTGGTGCGATTGGTTTCAGACTTAGGCGTCCCGATTTTCTCTATTGCTTTTGGAAGTGATGCGGACCAGAGAGTTCTATCCCGATTAGCGCGTATCTCCGGCGGTATTTCTTTGACTGCCACGGACCCGGCAGATTTGATTTATTTATATTCTTTGATTTCTCAGCAACTTGCCAGCCAATATGCCGTCACTTATATGACTTCCCAATATCCCGGAACCGGCAGACACATAGTAATGATTACCTATCAAAGCGGAGAGATTGAAGCATGGGGTACGAGGGATTTTGAAATACCTGCGGGAACACCAATACGCCCGTTTCGGCGAGCGCAACCTTTGCTGGTATCCCTTTCGGGTCCACTGGCATCCACTGCTGCAGTCGCTCTGCTGCTCATAGCCAGTTTGTTTGTCCTGAAATCTTTTCGGAAAACGAAAAAAGTCTGCCCGCAGTGTGGGAACGAACTTGCTCCAGAGCAAACCGAATGTCAATTTTGTGCGAAGAAAACTGCCCCCGCTCCTACTTCTTCTTCCCTTCCCTGGGCTGAGCCAGGGATCAATCGCACGCTGGTGATTCGGAGGGAAAAAGAGAGAATGGCAGTCTTGAAAATTGTGGGTGCGGTCAAGGGTACTCAGGAATACCTTTTGCAATTGCCCAGAACCCTGGTGGGAAGTAGCCAGGATTGTGACCTTAGCCTGCAAGAAGAAGGCTTTGTGCCCGAACACTTTGTTATCCGAAAAGAGGATGGGACCTATATTTTGCAAGACCTTGGCTCGGAAACAGGAACTCTGCTCAATAATGAACGGGTGCAGGGCAAGGTTAATCTGAAAAATGGCGACCGCATTCGTGTGGGCAAAGTGATTTTCGTCTTTCGGGAAATTGAGATGGTAACATCTCCACGGTGAGATTTCCTTTTTTTGGACCCCGACTGCCTTTGCCCAAGTTTGCTTATTATGGCACATCACTGAAAGGAAAAGTTCGGGAATCCAATGAGGACCGCTACGTGGTAGAAAACCCCGGCTCCCCTTATATGTTGTATCGCAAGGGACCTTTATTTCTGGTCATCGACGGAGTTGGCGGGCATCAATGCGGTGCGCTTGCCGCTTCCATTGCCGTACAATCCATTCGGGAATCTTATTACAAAGGTCCGATGACCGAACAACCTGCTGATGCGCTGGAACGAGCATTTCAATGGGCGAGCGCTTCCATTTTCTACTCCAAGCAGGAGAAAAAAGAATGCTCCAATATGGCATCCACCGCCGTGGGATGTTGTATCGTTCATAAATATGCCTATATCGCTTCTGTTGGAGATAGCAGGGCATATCTGTTCCGTAAAGGTTTTCTCACCCGGCTTACCTCTGACCATTCTCAGGAAATCATCACGGAGAAAGGGGAAAAGCGCCTTGTCCTTGAGCGGGCTCTGGGAATCGTCCGGGAAGTGGAGGTAGATGTGTTTAAGGTCACTCTTGAGCCGAAGGACCGTATTCTTCTGTGCTCCGATGGACTCACAGATGAAGTTCCGGATGAACACATAGAGGAGATCGTGCGTCAATCACCCAATATCCGCAACAATGTCCTCTCCCTTGCAGAAATGGCAAACATTCGGGGAGGGCACGACAACATTACCATTCTGTTGATTCGGATTCTTTCTCTTCCCGGACGGTGAAAACTCCCTCTAAAGTTCGTCGGGTGGACCCGTTTCAGTTGTTGGATACCGAAATCGGTCCTTATATCATTCAGTCTTTTGTAGCAAAAGGAGCTACTGCTGCCATATATCTCGGAGCCCACAAAAAACTTCAGAAAGTGTTTGCGCTGAAAATTTTCCCCTTTTCGCCTTTTCGCTCGGATTTTCTTTACCGTGAAGCGGAAATCCTTCTTTCTCTGAATCATCCGAATATTGCCACCGCGCACGAGATTCTTCAAGCAAAAGGATGGCTTTGCATCGCAATGGAATGGATTTCAGGTGGAAATTTGAGGAAATTGCTGCGAAAGCAGAAAATTCTTTCGCTGGAAGATTGGGCAAACATCTTTCTGCCCATCCTTTCCGCGCTTGCTTACACCCATCAAAACAAGATTCTGCATCTGGACCTGAAGCCGGAAAATATTTTGTTTACTCCAACGCGTCAGCCGAAACTGGTTGATTTCGGCACAGCAGCGCTTTTAATGATGTTCACAGGTTCCAGAGATTATATCGTGGGCACTCCGGAATATCTTTCCCCTGAGCAGATTCGTGGAGAGCCGATTTCCCCCCGGACTGACCTATATCAAATCGGCATCCTTTCGTGGGAATGCCTTGCCGGGAGTCCGCCTTTTCAGGGCAGTGTAGCCGAAATTCTGGCAGCGCACTGCTACAAGACCCCCAGCCCCGTTTCTCTGCTCCCTTCCGTCTCTGCGCTCCTGTTAAGACTTTTGCAGAAAAATCCGGAATTTCGCCCTTTTAGCGCAGAAGAAGTCATTGAGGAGATTCTGGAATTTGGCCCTTCACCTTTACTGAGCGAAAATTCTCTCTTGGCGCCATTTATCATCAGAAATAAGGAAAAAAGTAGAAAAAGAGCAATAATGCAGGAGTGGGAAAAAAGTTGGTTGACCGCATCAGGAAATTATTTTCAAAGCAATCGCTTTTCCCTGCCGTTCCCTGCGCAAATTCAAATCTCAACGGTGGACTTGCCAAAAGTCTACTTGCATTGCCCTCCACTATTTTTCCCCCGTTCCAGGAAGATTTTCTTTCTTTCTTCTGCTGGAAGCCTCATTATTTACTCTATAGAGGATGGACAGAGTAAAGCAATCCCACTCCCTTATCCCCCTGCTCGGGGGATTACTCTCTCTTCAGAAGGTTTCTGCTATGTGCCCACATTGGGCGGAGGGGTGTTTTTGATTTCCGAAGAAGGGGAAACCCTGCAACAAATCCTGCCAGGAAAATGGTGTGCTCCTTCCCCTCTTTTCTGGAAAAATCGGCTATATATTGGTTGTTACGACAGCAACCTGTATATTTTTGAGCCATATTTGGGGCAAGAACTGGGGAAAATTCAGACGCAGGGGAGTATAGTAAACCCGCCGGCTCTGACTCCTCTGGAACAAATTGTGTTTGGTGCATTGGATGGGATAATTTATGGAATTCTGCGCAATAATGAAGTATCGTGGAGGAGGAAACTGGATGCTCCGCCAATCGGTAGCCCCGTGTCTTCAGAATCGGGAAAATGCTATGTGGTGACGCAGATGGGGACACTTTATGCGTTAGACCAGGCAACGGGGGAAATAGAGTGGTATATGGAGCGACAGGTATCCAGTCCGCCTTGCCTTTCCCACATCGGCGACCCGCTGATCTGCTTTCGAACCGGGGAAATTGCTTACATCTCGTCTAATGCAGGGATCCGCTGGCTGTTTCGCCCGATTTCTTTACCTGCCCTTCACCCGGTTTCTGATGTTTCCGGGTCTTTTTTGATCCCTCTGCAGAATCAGTGGCTTTTGCAGGGAAGGTTTGAAGAGCAGACCGTCAACTACATTCCCCTGCCTTTTCCTTTATTTGCCCTGTTTCCCATTGGAGCGAGGGAGTTGCTCGGCGTGAGCGCAGATGGCAACTGGCTGAAAATTACCGAAAGTATGATGGAGGAAAAATGAGAAGAGGCATGGACCTGCCTCTGCATACAGGGAAAGCCCCGAGGTGGCTGATGCAGAGGATGATTTGCCTTTCTCGGGAAATCGCTTTGCTTTTTGTGGAGGAATTTGGAACGGAGGAATTTCTGAGGCGATTTTCTGACCCATTCTGGTTCCAATCTTTGGGTGCTGTCCTCGGCTTTGACTGGCATTCATCAGGAGTTACGGCAACTGTCCTCGGCGCGCTCAAACAAGCGCTTAAACCCGAACAGCATAATCTGGGACTTTATCTATGCGGAGGCAAGGGAAAAGATTCCAGGAAGACTCCTCAGGAAATCTTAGAACTGCCCGGAATTTCTGAAGAAAAAAAGCAAGAATTTATGCGCCTTAGCCGTCTTACCGCAAAAATTGATAATTCGGCAATTCAAGATGGTTTTACGCTATACCACCATACATTTTTGCTGGACCGGAAGGGCAACTGGGCGGTGATTCAACAGGGGATGAATCCGGAAATCAGGCTTGCGAGGCGGTATCACTGGCTGGGAGAAGAAGTCCGGGATTTGGTCAATGAACCGCACAAAGCGGTCTGCTGTAATTGGCGAACCGAGCCGTTAAATTTAGTGGCAACAGAAAGCGGTTCTACGCGTCTCCTGCTCCCGCAATTAGCCAGGGAACATCCGGAGAAAATTACCGCACAACTTAAGAAACTTCAAACCTATCGGTTACCCGCGCGCCATCAAATTCTGCTCTCCGATATTCATCCGGAACGCATCTACACTGTACTTCAGAAAATATATGAGCAAATGCCTTCTGATTTCCTCTCTCTGCTGAGTTTGGAAGGGGTAGGGGCAAAAACTCTGCGCGCGCTTTCTTTAATCTCTGAGTTAATTTATGGCAGTCCAGTGAGTTATAAAGACCCCGCCCGGTTTTCTTTTGCACACGGGGGAAAAGACGGGCATCCGTATCCCATTAACCGGGCGGAATATGACCGAACGATTAAAACACTAAAACTGCTGATTGACCGGGCAAAAATTGATGACAAAGAAAAATACCGTTCCCTTCATTCCCTGCATCGGTTCATTCTCTCTCTGACTGCTAAACCAAAAATCTCGTGAGGGCATCTTTCCAGGAGGGCAGTGGGGGAAACCCTAATTGAAGCCACCGAGTATTCGACAGAATAGTACTTCTCGGCCTTCTGGCTTTTTGATGCAGGTCAGCCTGGCGAATTTCCTCCACCGGCTGTTCCCATTTTTTGATTTTGCAGATTTCTAAAGCCCATTGATATGGACTGCAGAATTCGGAGTTTGTGATGTGGAAAATCCCGGTATGGCGATGGTCAATCAGTTGATAGATTGCCTCGGCTAAATCTACCGTATAAGTAGGGGAAAAACGCCGGTCGCCCACTGCCCGGAGAGATTTGCCTTCTTGCGCTCTTCTCAGAAAGTTAGTAACGAAATTTTTCTCGCCTTTTCCGAAAACAGCGCTGGTCCGGATAATCAAAAATTGCTCACTTTCTCGAGTAACGATTTCACCCAGCCATTTCGTCCTGCCGTAGTGATTCACCGGATTGGCAGGAGCCTCTTCGGCGTAGGCTTGTTCTGATTCTCCATCAAAAACATAGTCCGTGCTGATGTAGACATTCAGAAAATAAAAAATGCGGGACGCCCGGGAAAGGATTTCTGAGGCGTGGATATGCACATTTTCTGCAATTTCCGGGTGCTCCTCGCAGAAATCCACATCGGTAATCGCGGCGCAGTTGATGACCACATCCGGCCTATGGTCCTGCAGTGCCAGAAACACATCTGTGCCTCGGGTGATGTCCAGTTCAGAGTGAGAAAAAGCCACCACTTTCCATTGGGCGGAAGACAATTTTTCCCTCACTGCCTTGCCCAATTGACCTCCAGCGCCGAGCACCACAACCTTCCCCATCCCTCTATATATTAGCAGAGGGAATAGGGGGTGGTAGAATAAGGGCGGAGGTGGGGAAATGGCAACCTATATTTTGCTCAGTCAGTTAACGGAAGATGGAGCGCAGACATTGCGGAAAAATCCAGAGCGGCTGGTGGAGGTAAACAGGGAAGTGGAAGGGAAGGGGTGCAGAGTTTTGAGCCAGTATGCGGTTTTGGGTCCTTATGATTTTGTGACGGTGATTGATGCGCCGGATAATGAGACGGTGGCGCGGATTTCGGTGGAGTTGAGTTCGCGGGGCAGTGTGCGGATTATGTCGCTGGCGGCAATACCCGTGGACATCTTCATTAAGAAGTTGGGTGAGAAATAGGAGGAAAGAAAGCGCCGGAGTGGCGGAATCGGGAGACGCGCTGTCTTGAGGGGGCAGTGCCTGTAAAGGCGTGCGGGTTCGAGCCCCGCCTCCGGCAGAAATATGCCTGAGCCTTCAGTAGTTTTTCTTTTCGGAACTCGCCCTGAAGCAGTGAAAATGGCTCCGGTCATTCGGGAAGCCGAAAAAGCGTTCCGCTGTTCGGTCTGGGTCACCGCTCAACACCGCCAATTGTTGGATGAAGTGCTGCGGTTTTTTCATATCGTCCCTCAGAGGGATTTCAATATTATGACGGAGGAGCAGGATTTATTCTATCTTTCTTCGGCAATTTTCCAGAAGTTGGGTCCGGTGCTGAATGAAGAAAAGCCAGATTGCGTGGTAATACAAGGAGATACAACCAGCGCCTTCGTCAGCGCTCTATGCGCCTATTACTCCAAGATTCCTGTGGCGCATATTGAGGCAGGTTTGCGCACCGGTCAGAAGTTTCAACCTTTTCCTGAAGAAATGAATCGGGTATTCATTGACCATCTGGCAGATTTTCTCTTTGCTCCCACTTCCCGTGCAGTGCACAATCTCCAGCAAGAGGGAATTGAAGGAGGGAAGATTTTTTTGGTTGGAAATACCGTTGTAGATGCTCTTTTGACAACCCTTGCCACAGCATATTCACCCATTCCCAGTGCTCGGAAAGGCAATCCCACCTGCCTGCTCACCCTGCACAGGAGGGAAAATCTGGGAGAGCCGCAAGAACGAATTTTCTCGGCAGTGGTGGACATTCTAAAGGAATATCCGACCGCTCTTTTTTACCTGAGTGTGCATCCGAATCCCCCGGCAAAAGTGCCGATGAAGAGAATATTTTCCTCCCATCCGCGGTGTAAACTCATTCCTTCTTTACCTTACCCGGCTTTTTTGCATCTTATGAAGCAGTGCGATGTGATTTTGACGGATTCTGGCGGTATACAGGAAGAAGCGCCTTACCTGAAAAAACCGTTTTTAGTATTGCGGGATTATACCGAGCGGATGGAAGGAATTGAGCAGGGATATGGTTTTTTAGTCGGTAGCGATCCAGAAAAAATCAAAAAGGCATTCGCAGAAATCTGGGAAGGAAGATTTTTCCTGCCGGATGGGAAATATCCCTATGGTGATGGAGATGCCAGCAAGAAGGTCGTAGAATTTCTTCGCAGGCATCTGTGAAAATCCCGGCATTACATCCCTGGAACCTAACTGTTTCCGAAGCGGTAGAGATACAGAGAAGATTGAGCAATGAAGTGAGGGAAGAGCCAGTGGAAGTGTCTGCCATACAGTTTGTGGCAGGAGCGGATGTATCGTTTGACCGAAGAAAACCGAGAATCGGCTTTGGTGCGGTGTGCATCTTTTCATTTCCCGAATGCGAGATTTTGGAAACCATTTCAGATATAGTGGATGTGGATTTTCCATATATTCCCGGGTTATTGAGTTTTCGAGAATCTCCGGTGTTGCTCAGATGCTTTGAGAAAATTTCGCGCACACCGGATGTGGTATTAGTGGACGCGCAGGGCAGAGCGCATCCGCGCAGATTTGGCGCAGCGTCGCATCTGGGGGTTTTGCTGGACCTGCCAACCATTGGCTGTGCCAAAACCCGCCTAGTGGGAGAATATGCTGAGCCGGGTATTTCACGGGGAAGTTATTCGGATTTGTATCATCGTGGGGAGAAAGTGGGGGTAGTTCTCCGAACACAGGACCGAGTAGAACCCGTATTTGTTTCGGTAGGGAACAAAGTGGACATTCCCTCGGCGATTCACATAATTCAAGCCTGTGCCATTTCTGCGCGCATTCCCAAGCCTCTGCGCATTGCTCATCAGGAGTGCAATCGTCTGCGTTCCTTGTTTTTTGCATCGCACTCTCAAACCCTATTTCCCTGATAAGGTCGCCCAGCAAAGTTGGGTAAAATATAAGGCGGGTGAGGTGAGAGGAAATGAGGGCTTTTCGTGGCATTACGTGGTTGGGACACGCATCATTTCGTATCAGCCTCAGGGAGAAAACTGTTTATATTGACCCGTGGAAATTGTCTTCATTTATTCCCGCCCATATTATCCTGATTACGCATAGCCATTATGACCATTTTTCTATACCCGATATAGAAGGAATTTTGCAGGAAGAGACAATGGTATTTGCGCCTATGGATTGCATTGCACCCCTGCGGAGCAAAGGTATGAAAGCGCAGGCGGTGCGTCCTAACGAGACCCTTGATGTCGGGGAACTTTCCATCCGCACCATTCCCGCTTATAACCTGTATAAAGATTATCATCCGAAATATAAGCATTGGGTGGGTTATATCCTGAACTGGGGGGAGGACAGCATTCTGCATTCCGGGGATACGGATGCGATAGAAGAGGTGAAAGGGCTGAATGCGACCATCGCGCTCCTGCCCGTCTCCGGTGTTTATGTGATGACGGCGGAGGAAGCGGTGATATATGCGAAAAATTGTGGAGCGAAAACTGTGATACCTATGCACTATGGAGATTTTGTCGGAAATATCGGGGATGCAGAAAAATTTCAATCTTTATTTGATGGAGAAACCATCCTGCTTGAGCCAACGATTTGAGAATGTGAAAGAATCTCTGCCTCGTTCCTTTTCACAGGTTGGAATCATTGGTTACGGGAATCAGGGAAGAGCCCAGGCGCTCAATTTACGGGACACGAATTTCCCGGTTCACATCTTTCTCCGCCAGGGTGGAAAGTCGGAACAGCAGGCAAAAGAAGATGGATTTGCACCTCATCCGATTGGGGAAACCATTCAGGAGATGGACTTGGTCTTTCTGCTCACGCCGGACCATACGCACCGGGAAGTAAGCGAGCGGATATATCCTTATCTGCGACCAGGTCGGGCGATAGGCTTTGCACACGGTTTTTCGGTGCATTATCGGGAGGTGCAATTGCCGGAGTTTGTGGATGTGATTCTGGTTGCTCCCAAGGCGGTGGGATGGGCTGTGCGGGAATCCTTTCTTTCCAAAAAGTCCTTCCCCTGTGTTCTCGCCGTTCATCAGAATACTTCCCGCTCCGCAGAACAGAAAGCAGAGGAATATGCCCGGCTTATCGGTGCAGGTCCGATTTTCTGGTCCACTTTCCAGCAGGAAACGGAAACGGACCTATTCACGGAACAGGTTTTGCTGGTTGGCGGGTTGGTAGAACTCATTTATGCCACTTGCGAAATCCTGATGGAAAACGGAGTTGCACCCGAACTGGCTTATCTGGAGACTATTGGAGAATTAAAATATTTAATCCAGTTGCTCCGGGAGAAAGGTATAGGAGGGATGATGCAGAACATCAGTCCAATGGCGCAATTCGGAGCATTCACCCGTGGTCCACGAGTGGTGGATAGCGCCACGAGGGAGCAGATGAGAAGAATCCTTCAAGAAATTCGCTCGGGAGCTTTTTACGAAGAATGGAAATCCCAGTATAGTTTTGCACTGGATAAATATCAAAATCATCCACTGGAAAAAGTGTATCAAAAATTACAAGGGGGTGGGAAAAATGGCGGAACTGGAGTATGAGACATTATTTGAGCAATACTACTTTGACCCGAGAGTTTTTACGGACACTTCGGGTTTTCCGCCGCCAGAAAAAATTCGTCTGTACGACACTACGCTCCGGGACGGGGAACAAATGCCGGGAGTCGCCTTCACGCCACAGCAGAAACTTCAAATTGCCCTTGCGTTATCCGATATTGGCATTCACATATTGGATGTAGGGTTTCCCGGCGTCTCAGAAACGGAGAGATTGGCGCTACAAAAAATCATCCAAGCAAAGAAAAAAGGAGAAATACGGCCTGATGTGGAAATTCTGGTGATGTGTCGCTCCAGTAAAGTGGACATTGACTCCACCATTGAAACTCTGAAAGCTGTGGGAGCAGACCCTGGCGAGATTACTTTTCTGATATTCACCTCCGCTTCAGACCTGCATATCAAGTATAAATTGGGACCGACCCTAATACAAAGGGAAAGGCGCACTATGGAGGAGTTTGATACTCTTCCCACTGAATTCTACCGACAAGCCAACATCCGGATGGTTCAGGAGGCGATTAGATATGCGAAATCCCGGGGAGTGAATTATGTGGAATTTGGCACGGAAGACGCCAGCCGGTCCAATGTGGATTATTTAATTCAACTGGTTCGGTCAGCGGTGGCTTCGGGGGCGGACCGTTATATTTTCCCGGATACTACCGGTTCGCTGACGCCAGATTCCACCAGATTTTATGTGATTCGCCTGAAAAAAGCACTGGGAAAACTTCCCATCGTTTCTCATTTCCACAATGATTTTGACCTGGCGACTATTAATGTGATTACTTCAATGAGCCTCGGAATTGAAATGCATTCCGTGACGGTGAACGGCATCGGCGAAAGAGCAGGAAATGCTCCTCTGCACACCGTGGTCACCGCTCTGAAACTGCTTTACGGCATTGATATTCCCGGATTCAAATACGAAAAACTCTGGGAATTGAAAGACCTGGTGGAGCGGCATTCCGGGATTCCAGTGAAGGTAAATGAGCCGATAATTGGATTGAATACTTTTGCCCATGAATCCGGGATTCACACACACGGAGTTCTTGCACATCCACGAACTTATGAGCCTATCCCCAACGAAGTTGTTGGAGGGCATCGGAGACTCCTTTTTGGTAAGCATACGGGCGCTCATTTGGTGGAGTGGGCTTTGAAGAATCATCAAAAGGAATTGGAACAGGCTGGCATTTCGGTTACCCAGGAGCTGGTGGAAAAAGTGACTCAGGAAATGAAGAAAATCCGGGAAGAAAAGGCGAAAATGGGGATTACAGAAGAAATCATCCGGCAATATTATCAGAATATCCGGCAATTGGAAATGACGGAGGCGGATGTGCTGGAAATTGCAAAAACCCTTGCCAAAGAGGTGGAAAGATGAAAGAGGTTTTGGTGCTTTCCGCTGTGCGGACGCCGGTGGGAAAATTTGGTGGCGGTTTATCTGATTTTTCCGCAGTGGAATTAGGCGCAATGGTGGTGAAAGAGGCGATTCGCAGGGCGGGAATATCAGATGAGCGTATCCAGCAGGTGATTATGGGAAATGTTTTGCAGGCGGGACTGGGTCAAAATCCGGCAAGGCAGGCGGCGCTCAAAGCAGGCGTTTCTCCTTCCTGCTCCGCTTACACCGTGAATATGGTCTGCGGCTCGGGATTGAAGGCGATTAACCTTTCTGCTCAAGCCATTCAGATGGCCGATGCAGATGTGGCAGTCGCCGGGGGAATGGAAAGTATGAGCAATGCACCGTATCTGGTATATAAAGCGCGCTGGGGGCAGAGGCTGGGGCATTCTTCCCTCGTGGATGTTTTGTTAAAAGATGGCTTGGAAGATGTGTATTCTGGATTGCATATGGGGAATCTTGCGGAGAAAGTGGCTCAGAAATATGGAATTAAGCGGGAAGAATCGGACCGATTTGCTTTACGAAGCCATCAAAAAGCGGCGGAGGCAACTCAGAAAGGCTGGTTCCGAGAGGAAATTTTAACGGTGAAGAAAAAGGACGGCACAGTGGTGGAGGCGGATGAAGGCATTCGCGCGGATACAACTATGGAGAAACTGGCGAAACTGTCGCCGGTATTTCAGAAAGATGGAATCGTGACGGCGGGGAATTCTTCGCAACTTAGCGATGGCGCGTCTGCAGTGGTTCTTGCTTCGGAGGAATTCTGCCGGGAAAACGGCCTGAAGCCGCTGGCGCGCATTGTCGGGATGGCTGAAGGAGGGATGGAGCCGGAATGGGTGCTGATTACACAATTGAAAGCGATAGAAAAACTGAAAATGAAATATGGGTGGGGCATAGGTGATTACGACATTATAGAAATTAACGAAACTTTCTCTGCTCCGATGCTTGCCCTTCAACGAGAACTGGGCATACCGGAGGAAAAATACAATCCGAGGGGGAGCGGGATAGCCTTGGGGCATCCGATAGGTTGCACCGGCGCACGAATCTTCACCACTTTGTTATATCAACTTCTACAGAATGGAAAAAAACGCGGACTTGTCACTTTGTGCCTCGGGGGTGGCAATGCAGTCGCTTCCGTAATAGAAACGGTAGAATAGTTCTTCATCCGGTAGGAAACTCTTTCTTTACGAAATCAAAAGGAAATTGCTATGGAATCCGGGATGAGTTGTATCCAGATTTTTCCTGGCGGGAGGAAAAGCGCTGTGCCATCCAGATAACGGAATTCAGTTTTCTTCGTTCTGGAGGATTTTCTCCAGGTAATTTCCGCTCGCTTACCCTGAGAAAACACCCATCCGCCGCCGCTTCCCAGTACACCGAGGTCAATCCTCCAGGTGGGCGCACCTTCTACCTGCTTTTTCCATACTTTCTGCAGAATGATATGGGAAGTGGTAATGGGTTTCCCGTTCAGAACATCTTTCTGAAGAATCCCATTTACCCACCGGAAATACTGCTGGGATTCCTCATCATATTTCCACTCCACGGTATTGTGCACTTTTCCTGAAGCATAAGGAATTTTCAGGTAAAAGCCCTCCCCAGACCTGAGTTGGGCATCGGTGGAAAAATAAATCAGAGAAGAAAAAGGATATTTGCCTTTCTGCAGACCCTTTTTTACGGCATAATTCCTGGTTTCAGGAACTTTCAGGTAGAGATTATAGGGCGCCTTTCTCTGGCTACTGCGAAAATATATTCCTTTACCTTCCAATTCATTCAGTGAAGGAATGGAAAAAATTTCCACCTCGTACCAGGAACCAGGGTCTCCGCCACAATGCGCCACAAGGGCATCATATTCCTGAATCAGGGGAATCATATATTTTCTCAGCGAGCGCACTGGTCCGATAATTTCCGGCTCATCCCCGAGGAAGAAAGCCAGCAAGCGCGTGATTCCTCCTTCCACCGGCACTTCATAGATGATTTGGGCGAAGGAAAGTCCGGATTGTGGACGAGCAGAAGGGGAATTGTCCACTGCCACCGCAAGTATCCGCTCCGGTAGCACTCCCACTTCCAGACCACTTAAAGGAGATAAAATCGCAAACATCCAGGTGAGCATGTTCAATTTTTATTTTAACTGCTTGCTGTCTTTTTCCAAAATCCCCATAATTTTCTGCTCATCACGCCTATTCAACGATTTTGACAAGGTAATATTGCTTCGCGCCTTTTCGCAGGACAATGCATTGGTGAAAAAGAGAATGAGAGAAATTGGCGCGCAGATTTGCATCGGTGATGCGGATATTGTTCAGATAGAAACCACCGGATTGAATCAATCTTCGGGCATCGCTTCGGGAAGTGACAAGACCTGTCCGAGTAAGTAGGTCTATGACGGCAATGCCATCCCCGCTTAATTCTCTGGAGGAAATTGTGGTGTAGGGCACATCCTCAAAAATCTCCTCAAGGGTCTCTTTTTCAATGCCGGTGAAATCTTCGCCGAAAAGAACACGGGAGGCTTTCTCAGCTTGAGCGAGGGCAGTTGCTCCGTGCACAAATGCGGTAACTTCTCGCGCAAAAGTCTTCTGGGCCTCCCTTTTTTCTGGCTCTTTTCGTATAGATTCTTCCAATTTTTGAATGTGGTCTCGGGGGAGAAAGGTGAACCATTTGAGGTAGGAGATAACATCCTCATCGGGTGCATTCACACAAAATTGATAGAAACGATATGGGGAAGTAAGGGAGGGGTCAAGCCAGATAGCCCCTGCTTCTGTTTTCCCGAATTTCACGCCTGCCGAAGTGAGCAGAAGGGGAAAAACAATGCCGTAAGCCTTTGCACCACGAAGGCGACGGATGAGTTCTATCCCTGCGGTGATATTTCCCCATTGGTCGCTACCGCCGAGTTGGAGAATACAGTTGTAATGGTCAAAAAGATAGAGAAAATCGTATGCCTGCAGAAGAATGTAGGAAAATTCTGTAAAAGAAATGCCTTCCTGTGAATTCAGCCGGAGACGAATAGATTCTTTATCCAGCAGATTGTTCACCGAAAAATGCTTTCCAACATCCCGGAGGAAATTTAGCAGGGGGAGGCGGGAGAGCCAGTCGGCGTTCTGAAGGATGGGCACTTCCGATTGGAGGAAATGTTCTAATTGGCGGGCGATGGATTGTGCATTTTCCATCGCTTTCTGTTTTTCCAGAAGCGGGCGTTCGGTAATTTTTCCACTCGGGTCGCCAATCAGTCCTGTGCCACTTCCCACAACAGCGATAGGCCTATGCCCCGCTTCCTGAAGCCATTTCAGGGCAACTATCGGGAGAAGATTTCCCATGTGCAGACTGGATGAGGTAGGGTCAAAGCCGATATATGCGACAACTTTTTGCCTGTTGAGCACCTCTTCTACGCCTTCTGAAATCTGATAAATCATCCCCCTCCACTGCCATTCCTCCCAGAGATTCATCTCCTGCTTTCCCCTTCGCACTCCAATAACATTATAGGCAGGCGAAAACGAAACTCGTAAGACACGGGAGTTCAAAAGGCGGGTGAAATGGAGCATGCCTGGCAACGAGGGTTCATCCGAGAATATTCCAAACTCTGAATTTCATTTCTTAACCACACCCCCCCTTGACAAAATTCAAAAAATCGTTTAAGATTAAGTCAGATGTTGTGGATAAAGCAGAGCAGAAAAATTGAAAAAGGGCGATGAGGGATGCGTAGAAAAGCGTTGGGATGTACTTTTTTAGTATTTTTTGCCTTGGGGATTCTGATGAGTTGTGGAGGGGATGGGTTTGCTCCGCCTCCACCTCAGGAAGAATCCCTCGGAGAGTGGATTTCCGACCATGAGCAGGATTTTGGGGAAATTACTTTCACACCGCAGCAGGGTGGAGGTTGGAGCACGGAGCAGGTGGATAATCCGGCAAACGCCCAGGTGGGATGGGCAACGGGGATTAAAACGAAAGGTCCGAATTTAGGACCGACTCCTCCGAAGGCATATATCAACTACTACGATATTTTGCCGAATAAGGATGAGAAACTGGCGGTGGGGCAGAATGGCGGACCGTGGGCGCTTGCAGTGCTGGATGGTCCGGGGGATAATGGGAGATATGGCTCTATCGCCCTTCCGCCGGGAAATGACCCGGTAGTGCCCCGGGTGAGTTACTACGGGGCATATAAGCAGAAAGCGTGGAATGGAGCGATACAGATTGTGGATGCCACCATTGCTGATTTCGGCGCCTTTAATGACATCGTGCGATGCGAACCTTTGACATCCCAATATAACATCTCCTATGTGGGACTCCGGCAGCCGAACAAATTGAGTAGGTTTTATGAACTCCGGCATGCCCAATCGGTGGATGGAGGAACCACCTGGGCGTTTGAGACGCTCCTATCGGTGCCTTTTTCCCAGGGGAGTTTTCAATTCACTTCCATCGCCTGTTCCGGGATACTCTTGCACATTTCCTTCCGGTGGAATGATGGAAATCTGGGGCATGCCTGGGGAACATTTGGGTTGTGGAACACAGAGAAAGTTTTGCCCGGGGACAAAAGGACTGCAAAAGTGCAGCAGACATCCATAGAAATGGACCTGAATGGCTGGATTCACATTGTCTACAATAAACCAGGAGCAGGGATATATCGGGCAGTAAACGATGGTAGTGGATGGCAGGTGGAATTTATTGCTTCGGGGTATTCCATCGGCACACCGAATTCCTTGGCGATTAACTCCCAAAACCTCTGCAACATAGCGGCATACAATCATAAAACGCAAGACCTGGTGCATTTCTGGAAGGACTGCAGAGACCTGACAAATCCGTGGAATGTGGAGACGATTGATGCGCCGGGAGATGTGGGTAAGCATGCTTCCATAACGCACGATGAAGTAGATTGCAAGCACATCGCCTATTTTGATGACACGAATGATTCCCTGAAGTACGCGACCAACTGGACGGAGGAGGGGTGCCTGCCTCAACCAGAGTGCCCTCCAGGGGTGAGACCCTGCAGGGTGGATGCGGACTGCGATGATGGAAATATCTGCACGGATGACTACTGTGGACCGGAAGGCTGTTGCCATAATGACCCAATATGCGACGATGACTTTGACTGTATTGACGGGAACATCTGCACCGATGACTGGTGCGATGGCGCCGGATGTTGCCATAATGACCCGGAATGCGAAGAGGATGCGGATTGCGATGACGGGAACATCTGCACTACCGATTGGTGCGATGACGCCGGATGTTGCCATAATGACCCGGAATGCGAAGAGGATGCGGATTGCGATGACGGAGACCTGTGCACCATTGACTGGTGCGACGAAAACGGATGTTGCCAGCGCGAGGATGTGGTCTGCGATGACGGGAACCCCTGCACGGAAGACTTCTGTAACCCGGACACCGGAGAATGCGAGCATATTCCCGAGTGCACGACCGGTGAAGACTGTTTTGACGGAGACTTGTGCACCATTGACTGGTGCGACGAAAACGGATGCTGTCAGCGCGAGGATGTGGACTGCGACGATGGAAATCCCTGCACGGAAGACTTCTGTAACCCGGATACCGGAGAATGCGAGCATATTCCTCTGCCCGACGGAACGATTTGTGGACCCGGTGGTGAATGTCACAGAGACATCTGCCAGGGCGGCTACTGCGTGAGTGTTCCCGATTGCCTTTCTGATGAAGACTGCCCGGACCCTGACCCGGAGGATAAATGCGCTGTCGGCTTATGCAACGCGGGTTGTTGCGCGGCAGGATACAAGACCTGCGCAATTGCCTGCTGCGACACGGATGCCGACTGCCCAGACGACGGAAATATCTGCACCCAGGAATTCTGCGACTCATCCGGTTGCTGCCAGAGGCAAAGTATTTTTGACGGCATGTGCTTTCCGCCACAAGGAATTTACTGCTACTGGTCCGCTTACCAGATGCAGCCGGATTGGAACTTTGATGGTGAGCCGGATGATGACTGCTGGGCGAGCGGAGACACGGTGATTCAGCGGGGAGAGCGTAAAGATGATGACCACGATGGACAGTACGAGATACCGACAGAAATTGTTTCGTTGACACTTTCTGGTAACTGTGAAATTCTTGGTCCCATCAATGTGACGGGGAATGGAAGAGGAGAGGAGGAAGCTAAGCAAACCGACAAAGATTACCCTGCGGAGTCCTTCTTTGATGTGTTCTTTCGTATTGAATTTCCGGACCAAGGGGTCACGAAATTTAATAAAGACCCGGACCACAAAGAAAATGCCGATGTGATGTGGCCTTACAATAACGAATGGTGGGAAGGTCCGCCAAGCCCTGTGCTACTCTACCGAGAAGATGATCCTGACGGTCCACCGGTAGGACAGATACTTTTCAATCAATTGGGCTTACTGAATGAGAAACCTTGTGGTGGTGAATAACTGTTCTTTTCGGTTGAGGTATCAGGGGGGAATGAACTTTCGGGCAGTAATCAAAAATATGGTATGAGCAATCATTCGGTCTTCAGGACGAAGTCGGGCCGCTACAGGTTTGTATTTCCTCTCCAGAAGTTCTGTGACTTCTATGCTGGTAAATTGGGAGGCTTCCAGAGTTTGCAGAAGTTGCTGAACCTGGTTCGTGGTGGGAAGAGTAAACGCAATGGGATGCCCGCCTTTCAGTTTTTCCCAGCATAAAGGGAGAAAATCCCACGGGGTTTTCACATCGACCACTATGGCGTCAAAATCTTTTTCGGGAAGATAATCTCTGGGGTCGCCCAGGCGCAATTCTACCAGTTGGGAGTTCCCAAATCTCTGAACATTTTTCTGAGCCAGGCGGAGAAATGCTTCCTGAATTTCATACGAAATGACTTTTCCATCCGGGAAGAGCAGATGAGAGAGAAAAGTTGTGAACGCGCCACTGCCTGAGCCAATCTCAAGAATGAATTTCCCCGTGCAAAGGCTCAATTTCACCGCGAGTAAGCCGGCATCTTTGGGATAAACAATCTGAGTTTGCCGGCGAATACCTTTGAGGATAATCTCTTCCAGCGAGGGTTTACACAGGATGAAACCTCTATGTTGCGTCCCATATTCCAAATCGGAAAGTTCATTATGCGGAATAGAACCTTTGTGGGTGTGAAGCACCTGCCCTTCCTGAATCTGAATCAGGAATCTTTTTTCATCGGGCGAAAAGAGAATGACCCAATCACCGGGTTGAATTCGGTTCATATTCGGTTTTCAAGGAGCCATATTCTCTCTTGGGTTTCCCTTCATAAAGGTCGGAGAGAAATTGCAGGGCATCGGAAAAAGCGCGGTCAAAAGTCCAGTATTTCATCACCCGGTCGTATCCTTTTTTCCCCATTTCTTCTGCTTCCTGACGATTCAAAAGGAGGCGAGCAATGGCATCGGCAAGTTGCTGAGGGTCTTCTTTTTGAACCAGAATACCGGTTTCCCCGTTGCGCACCATATCCGATATACCACCTACCGCAGAGGCGACCACCGGTCGTTTCATCGCCATTCCCTCTAAAATGGAAAAGGGGAACACATCGTACAAAGCAGGATGAACCAGAACATCAAAAATGCTATAAAAATTTTCCACATCTTCCCGCATTCCAGTGAAAATGATAGAACTTTCCACTCCGAGCGAACGGGCAAGTTCCTTTAACTGGGCTTCCCAGGGCTCGGAGCGGTCATACTGCCCTCCCACAACGAAGGCTTTCAGATTCGGGAAGCGGGAAACGAGTTGTGAAACCGCTTGGATGAAATATCTTTGTCCTTTTACGGGGTCAATGCGTGCCACCATTCCAATTACCGGTGCTTTGTGTTCCAGAGAAAATTCCTCCCGAATTTTTTCCGGATGGGCATCCTCCAGGCGGAATTGCCTTCCCGCAACCCCGAGGCTGCGAATAACGGTATAGCGCGGTGTGAGGAAACCGACGAGGAGGCAAAAAAGCCGTGCTTCGGGTGAAACCACTACGATGCGCGAAAGAAAGGGCGTGGTGATCAAGTGGGCAATCCAGCGATGCCATTGCAGAGGCAACTGCGTCCCAGCAAAAAATTTAATCACCGCGGGAATAAGGGCGAACCGCGCCGCAACTGAAATAAACAATTCCGTAAACCAGGGATTGTGAAATAAGATGAGGGCGTGAAATTTTTCCCCTTTCAAATATTCCACCGTCTGGCGGAATGCCTTCACATTAAAAGTGAACCATTCCCACGGAGAGCGAATCCAGCCCCGCATTAAACCCTGACGAAGAGGTCCCAGAATGCTTATTTCCTTCACCTCTACCCCTGCTGATTCTACTTCTGCTAAAAATGAAGGTCTGGGGACATCCTTCCACCAGTAAACGAAAATAAACACGGATTTTTGCGCAATTTGTGCCGCTCTCCGGCTGAGTTCTATGAAATTCCTTGCCAGAACGGGAGTTGGGTAATATCCCGTAACGAATGCCACGCGCTTGGTGGAAAAATCAACCAGAGACATCCTTCAGATAATGCAGGACTACAGAGGTTTCTAAATGTGCGGGTTTTTGCTCCAGTAATTCAGTTGCCTCCGAAAAAAGATGGTCGGGAATGCGGATTTCCAGCCAGTTTTTCCCAGAGGCCAGGCGCGGATAAAGTACAGATAACAGGTCTCGTGCAATCAGGAATCGGGAGGAAATTTCTCTGGATAACGCTCCGATGAGAAGTTCCAATACGCCTTCTTTTCCCGGATATGGAACCTGACGCGGGGCGAGGGCAAAAAATCCCACCACTTCCCCTTTCCTTTTCGCTACCACACTTCCCGGCTTGCCCACCAATCTGGATACATAATATTCCAATGCCAGGTCGCCCAACTGCCCGGGAAGGTGTGGGTCGTGATGAATATGGGTAGTAATCTGGTTTCGTTTTAATAACTCCGTCACCTGGGGTATGTCTTCCTGGTCGTAGGGAACAATATCGCTGGTCAGCTCATCAGTGAGAATCAAGGAGGGGGGAATGGGATAGAACAGATGGAGGAGGACTTCCACCGGGTAAAAACCCTGTTGAAGGAGAGAATGCAGGACTGCGACATTGGAAGAGCGGACGCGGGTAGCACAGAAATCAGGCTGATGAACGGATTTCCAATGCTGAATCAAGCCTGCAAATTCGGAACGAGCGGTAAAATAATCCCTTGTGGATTCCGCAAAAAGTAAATCAAATACCTGCTTACCAAAGAACTGAGTAATCTCCTTCTGGTGGAAAAAGACAAGAGAGGAGTGCTCGGATTGAAGGTGAATCAAGCCCTGCTGAGCGAAAAAATCCGAAAGTTCTTTTTCGGAAAAGTTCGGAAATGAAATGGTCATAAATTTCTTCCTAAAGTGGAATATTTGGGGTGCTTGTAATCATCAAAAAACCCGTTTCGCAGTTTGTCCAAAATTTCTTGAATGCCGTCCTCGAAGGAGACCTGGGCAGAGAAGCCCAAAACGGAACGAGCGAGAGCGAAGGAAACCCGGTAATCGCGGAAATCGGTCTGTTCCAGGAAGAACTGCACTTTTGCTTCGGGGATGAACCGATGAACCAAAAGTGCCAGATTCCGGATTTGCACATTGAGGCGGTCATCGCCGATATTGAAAATCTGATGGGCAACTTTTTCCCGCTCGCACAAAAGGCAGAGCCAGAAGGCTCGGGCGACATCCCGGATATGAATGAGCGGACGCCACTGGGAACCACCCAGAACCGTTAAGGATCCCTCTTTGAATGCTTTCAACGTAAGCAGATTCAACACCAAGTCCAAGCGCATCCTTCCGGAAAGTCCAAATACGGTTGCCAGGCGAAATACAGCAGGGCAAGGAATTCGGGAAAACAATACTTCTTTTTCTGCATCCAATTTGGTTTGCGCGTAAAGGGTGAGTGGTTGAGGAAGGACAGTTTCAGAAACGACCTCTGAAACTGCCCCATAAACGCTGCAACTGGAGGCGAAAATCAGGCGATGCACCCCGGCATCCTCGCTTGCCTTCACCACATTCTTTGTCCCGGTAAGGTTAATCTCCACGCAGGCTTTTTTATCCCAGTTGCAGGCGTGGTCACCGCTGGTCCCTGCCAGATGTAGTACCACATCGCACCCCTGCACCGCCCGCTCTACATCTGGAATGTTCCGAATATCTCCTTCCTGAATTTCCAGCAGAGGATGTTGTCGAAAAGAAGATAAGCCATAATCTCCATAAAGCAAATTGTCCAGAATGCGCACCGGGATGTCTTTATTTAAGAGAAAAGGAAGCAGAGTTGTGCCGATATAACCTGCTCCACCCGTGACCAGAATTCTTTTAAACTTCCCCATTTTTGAACACCCAGCGGGCTGGTAATTTCAGAAAACCCGGCGCTTCCAGCATCCCCTCATCCAATACCGTGAACTCATACATCCTCTCGTGGTAATCTCCGGGCACGGCAGGATTTTCTTCTTCATAAATTCCTACGGACAAAAGGAAAGTATTCCGAACAAAAGGGATGGAGTCAAAAACATAATCCACAGTGGCTTTCCCCACAAAAGGTTTGCGATGCAGAAAAATCTGAGGACCATTCAGCGGTGCGCCATCGGCAAGGTGCCATTGAATCGCAAGAGCAAAGCCCGGAACTTCCTCAGGTGCACAGATGCGCAGACGTATGGTCATCTTCTCCAGCGGTCGGAACACCGTGCTGGGCTGTTCCCAAGAATTCAGCAACTGAACTTCCTCAATGACCATTTTCCCCGAACCCCATTTCTTTCTCTCAATGGGCACACCGCCCGGTCCAACGGGTTTTACCGCAAGGGGATGCCTTTGCTGAAGGAAGAGCAGATACTGCTGAATGACCTCCTCTGGCTTACCTTCGGCGAGTACCTTGCCTTCTTCTAAAAACAATACCCGGTGGCAGAGATGGCGGATTACGGACATATTATGGGAGACAAGAACAATGGATATTCCCTGCTGGGTGAGGCGATGCAGGTGGGCAAAACATTTGACCTGAAAAGCCACATCTCCCACTCCCACAATTTCATCCAAGAAAAAAATTTCGGGTTGAATGAGTAGAGCCGTGGATACCAGTAAACGAAAAATCATTCCGAGGGAGTAAGTGCGCAGGGGGGCGTCAAGAAAATGCCCCAGTTCCGAGAACTCCTGGATTTTCGGCAGCAAGGAGACCAAGGTTTTTCTGGAGAATCCTAATACGGAGCCATACAGGAAAATATTATCTCTGCCGGTCAAATCCGGGTGAATCCCAGCGCCCAGTTCAATGATGGAAGCTGCGCGCCCATTTACCTTAAAACGCCCCTCCGTGGGAAGGTATATTTTGGAGAGCAACTTCAGTAGAGTGCTTTTCCCGGAACCGTTCCTGCCAATGATTCCGAGGATTTCCCCGTTCTGCAAAGAGAAGGAAACTTCCCGCAGTGCCCAGATCTCCTCATATCGCCCTTTTTTTCCAAATATCTTCTCCTGCAGAGAAGTTGGTTTTTCCTGATACAGGCGGAATTTTTTGGATAATTTTTCTGCCCGTACAAGTTCCATTTATAACTCCTCAGCAAATTTTCCCTGATATCTGGTAAAAATTTGAAAAGAAAAAATGAGCAAAATTCCTGCCCAGAAGAACACTTGGATAAAATGCTGAAATTCCGGAACGCTCAGGTCATAAAAAATGCTCTGATACATCCTCAGCAGAGGCACCATCGGATTCAATAAATAAATCTGCAGGGCAAATGAACCAATAGCATAGGGTTCCAATAATTCCGGAAGTTTATGGACCACGGATTCCACCCGATAAAAAACCGGGGAAGCAAAAAACCAAACGGTGAGCAAGAGATTGACGATATTCTCGGTATCACGGAAATAAACCGCAGAAGTAGCAAAAAGCAAGCCAAATCCGAGAGCAAGCGCACAGTGTGCCAGAAAAATCAGAGGGAGAAAGATGATAGAAGAAGGAATCTGCCCAGCCCGAATCCACACGAAAAGAAGAAGAATGCCAACACCGGCAAAAAAATGGATGCTTTCCCCCAGGAGCACGGTGAGAGGTAAAATCAGCCGGGGAAAGTAGACCATTCTCAGAAAGTGTCCATTTTGGCGAAATACCGGCGTGATATGGGCAACGCAACGCTGAAAGAAAATCCACGCCCATAAACTGGATATCAGGTACACATCGTATTTCTCCATTCCGAACCTGTCGGTAAGGAGAGAAAAAATGAAGTAGTAAATCAGAAACAAAATCAGCGGCGTAAGAAAAGACCAGAAAAAACCGAGTGTAGTGCCTTTATATCGGGCTTTTAAATCCCGCCATACCAGATGATAAAGTAATTCGCGAAAAGCCATCACTTCTTTCAAAAGGTTCATTGCGGGATTTGCGTCAGGATGACCTTTACTTTGCCTTTGAGCAGGATGCTTGGCGGAGACACAGACAAATTCATCTCCACTTTTTCTGCTTGGGCGGGATTTCCCAGCAGTAGAATTTCGGTAATTTCCTCAAAAAACCCCGTCTTTTCAGTCATATCGTATGTTCCTTTCTTGCTATGAAATTTCAGCGAAGGATGGGAAAGAGCGGGATGGTCCAGGACAAGAAGAGAATTTTGTAGTTCCAGTTTTTCCACTTTCAAGGAAAAATCCTTTATATGCCATTGAATAGGGGAAGAGAAGAGAATATGCTGTTTCTGAGGGTGGAAAATCATTCCGCCAGCAGAAATCTCCATATCTTCATAAGTCCAGTGGACTGGATGGGAAGTAGAGAGGGTTTCATCGGGCATTCGGGAAAGGGCTTCAGTGGTGAAAGTTCCCATAGGAAGGGAAAGATGGACAGAGCCGGAAAATTCCATCGCGCCTGTGGCGATGGATACTTTTGCCATCTCCGCTAAACCCTGAATATCCCCGGACAGTTGAAAAGTGAGCGAGTAGGCTTTCAGGAGGTCAGCGGAACTGTTCCATTCTTTCATACGGGCGAAAAAATCGTTCATTTGAAATTCATAAGCACCCTGACACTGCGATTTATCTGACGAGAAAGAATAGGTGCAATTTCCTTCCCCGGTGAGAATGAAAGCGGAAAGAAAGAACCACATCATTTTGGAGCGGAAAACTTCTGCCGTAATTTTTTTGCTACACATGCAGGAACAAAAGGGGAAATATCTGCGCCCATTTGCGCCAATTCTTTCACCAGAGAGGAACTTAAGAAAGAGAATTCCGGCGAGGCGGTGAGAAAAATGGTTTCTACGCCGGGCTGGAGTTTTCTGTTCATCAGAGCCATCTGGAGTTCATATTCATAGTCCGATACTGCCCGCAGTCCCCGCAAAATCAAACGGACTTTATGTTTGCGGAGCGCATCCACCAGCAGTCCTTTGCAGGGATACAAAGAAATTCGGGAACGCACAGGCGGGGAGAAAAATTCGTCCAGGGCACCTTGAACCAGAGAAAATCGCTCGTTGAAATTCAAAAAAGTGCGTTTATCAGGATTATTTGCCACAAGGACGAGCACCTCGTCAAACAGTTCCAGCGCCCTCTGCAATATATCCAGATGTCCGTAAGTAATGGGGTCAAATGTCCCCGGATAAGCAGTTTTTTTCATCGTTTTTTCTCCGAAAAATGCATAGGAAATTACTTCCCTGCCGATAAATACGGCTCAGGGAAAATTCACCGAAGGACCTGGGCGGAGGAATATCTTTGTGCATTTTCAACGCCAGCAAGCCATTTTCGGTTAATAAGACACCATCTTCCATTAAATGCAGAGCCTGATGCAGGTAATTTGGTCGTTTATACGGGGGGTCTAAAAACACCACATCAAACCGCACTTTTTGTTTTTTCAACCAGCGAATCGCCAAGCGGAAATCTCCAGGGAGGAGATGGAGCGCATCTGAAATCCCGAGTTTTTCCATATTTTCACGGATTAACCGGATATTTCTCGGGTCTTTTTCCACCAGATAAGCCTGAGCAGCACCGCGGCTAACTGCTTCTAATCCCACTATTCCAGTTCCAGCAAACAGGTCCAGAAATTTCGCCCCGGGGATTTCGTTTTGTAGAACAGAAAAGAGGGTATTGCGGAAAAATTGCGAAGTGGGTCGAAGAGAAGGGATGGATGGCGCCCTCACAATTGTTCTTTTCCATCTCCCTCCGCCGATGCGCAGTTTCCCCATATTTATTTTTCCTTTCCTTTTATTCTTTCCACCAGAGAATTTTTGCCGTGGCGAAGGGTTTTGCCATTTCCAGAATTCGGCTGGTTTCTTCTGCTGATAACGCGAGAAAACCCCGGGCAATGCTCGCCGCTTCGCGCACTTCTCGCGAGTTGGCAAAGCCCAGAATGCACAGGGAAACCGGTTGGCTGAGTGCGAAACGCAGAAGCAAATCTTTGGGTAATTTGGGCAACGCTCGCCCCGCGCCAAAAACCTTCATCCCAATTACTGCAATTCCCTTTTGCTGGGCTTTTTGGCAGAGGGGAATGAAATCATTCAAATGCGCGTCCATCGCACTGACGGGAACCAGGAGGCTGTCAAAGGGATATTCCTGCAGGGCAGACTCCAGAACTGCAGGGTCTTTGTGCCCGGTAATCCCGATAAAGCGCACCGCGCCTTTTCGCTTCATTTCTTCACAAGCCCGTAAAGAGCCTTTGGAACTCAGCACTTGTTTAAGTGTCCCCATATCGTTCACGGAGTGAATTTGAATCAGGTCAATCGTTTCCATCCGAAGACGGTTCAGGCTCGCTTCAATTTCTCTCAGAGAAGAGGTATATGTTCTTTCAAGGGTTTTGGTGGAAACAAACACCTGTGCTCTATGCTTTCGCAGTGCCTGACCATACATTCGTTCGCTTTCGCCGAAACCGTATTGAGAGGCGGTGTCATAATAATTGATTCCTTGTTCCAACCCTGCCTGAACGGCAAGTACGCCTGTTTCAAACGGTCCATTCGGTATGATACCTCCGCCAAAGCCAATAATCGTCGCAGAAAATCCCATCTTGCCCAAAGGCTTTTTCGGTATTTCCTGCCTGGTCAGCGGAAGAGCAGGGGCAGCAAAGGTCATCAATAAACCTCCCACAATGCTCCTGAAAAAATCCCTTCTGTTCATTCCTTTGTCTTCCCGGTTCACGTGCCCATAAATATGATATAAAAGAATTGGTGGAAACGAGGAGAAAAGTGAGCGTAATAATGATTTTTTTATTGATGGCGGTGGAGGCGGAAAATTCTGGTGCTCCGCCATCACAAGCCGCTCAACCAGCGCCAAAAAAAGCCCCGTTTATCTGGGTGCCCCCTCTGCTGGGGTTTCTGGATATAAATAAAGACGGGAAAATCACGAAAGAAGAATTTTCCAACGGGTACCCTGACCTGATGTTTCCCCTTTTGGACACGGATAAAGATGAAAAAATTTCCCTGAAGGAGTATACCGAAGCGGTGAAGAAAGCAAGAGAAAATGCTCAAAAAGACTACGAGAGTATGGCGAAGAATCTGGATAAAGACGAGGATGGATTTTTATCCGAAGAAGAATGGAAAAGCACGGAAAAAGATAGAGGAGAAGCGGATGCGAATAAGGATGGAAAGATTAGCATAAAGGAATATGCAAATTATCGGATGAAAGGCTGGTATCATCTACTGCTTCCGCGGACCACAGCATCCGCTCAGGGAAAGGTTACTCTATTTGACGCAGTAGATAAGAACCGGGATGGAAAAATCACGAGAGAAGAGATGAAAGAAGCGGCAGGGGAATTCTTCCTTATGTGGGATTATAATGGAGATGGCGTCATAAATCCTTTAGATGCCACAGAGGCGGCAAAAAGAAAGAAGGCTTCCAAATCTGCAGAGAAAGAAAAAGAAGATGATTCCGGCAAAGCCCAAAATCCGCGCCCTTGAAGCGTTCCCTCTGGGAAATTCTGACAAATACCCAATTGGATTGCGTGACCCGACATATCAGGCAAGCAATGTTCTTGCGGTCAACGCAGAAACTTTCTTTTTGATTACCTTGATGAATGGCAAGCGGGATATTTCCGCCATACAGGAAGAATTCGTTCGGCGGACCAAAACGCTGGTGACGCAAGAAAATGTAGAACGATTGATCTGGACATTGGAGCAGAATTATTTTCTGGATTCCCCGAGGTTCTGGGAATATCGCAGATATCTGGAGGCAGAATTTCTGAAATCAAATGTTCGCCCGATGTTCCACGCTTATTTTGTTGGCAATTCGGCGGAAGAAATTTCGGAGTTTCTGCAGGCAAACTATGGAGAACCCGCCGAGCCTTTCCCTTTTCCTCCCAGAGCGGTGATATGCCCTCATATTGATTACCAGCGGGGCAAAAAGGCGTATAACGCCGTTTTTCCCAAATTGCCTGCTCTGAATGCAGATGTCCCCATCCTTCTTCTGGGTGTTGCTCACTTTGAGGAAAGAGACCATCCTTATTATGCCACCGCGAAGGATTTTGAAACCCCTTTTGGCATTGTCCCGACTTCCAAAGACAGCCTGGAGATTGTGCAGAAAAGCGCCTCATATTCGCTGATAGATGGTGAATTCTGTCATCGCTTTGAGCATTCCATTGAGTTAGTTCTACTTTTGCTCAAATGGAAGTTCCAGGAAAGCAACTTTTCCATCCTTCCCATTTTATGTGGCTCGTTTGACCGGTATCTGTCTTCTGAAAATCGCTACCTTGAGGAAGATGAAAAAATTCGGAGCACATTGCAGGGGTTGCGGAAACTCGTAAAAGAAAAGACCCCGCTCATTATCGCCTGCGTGGATTTCAGTCATATCGGACCCAAATTTGGCTGGGAAAATCCGGTGAGCAGAAGCGAACTGCGCCAGCTGGAGCATTATGAAAGGCAACTATTTGCCGTTATTCAAAAGGGTTCCGCTGAAGAATTCTTCTCCCTCATCGCGGAAAAGAAAAACCACACCAACATAGATGCGTTCGGGGCAGTATATACCCTTTTGAGCATCTTGCCTTCCACCCGCTTCATTCCTCTGCATTACGAAATATCCTATGATGAAGCGATGGCGTCCGCTGTTTCCTTCGCCTCCCTCGTCGCCTTCTAAACAGGGTTTCATATCCAAGTGGCGGAATATTCATTCAAGCAGAAAGCCACAAGACGACATCGGGAGAAGGAATTGTCCCGCTTTCGGAAATGGCTCTCTGAAACTGTTATACATTTCCACGAAACATCTGATACGAATTTCATATCCACCATATAAGTCTGCGGACAGACAATCAAGAAAGCAGGTCTTTAATGAGCCAAGGAAAGCAGGAAGTTTGTTTTATCTCACGCAAAGTCCGCCAGGAAAGAACGCAAGTCTATAAGAAGAATTCCAAGAAGGTAGAAAGTTGGAGTATTCCCTGAGTTCTTCCTCTCCTGAAATATGCTTTCCTTTGCGTCCTTTACGAGAGGCATTTTGTTTTAACTCACGCGAGGCTGATTTAGAACCCGACGCTTGCTTTTCCTGCTATGAAAGTTGTTGCCTTAAGAGAACATTTCAGCAGGTAAACCAGCAGAAGGTAAGAATTGCTGAATCAATATCTTTGGCGTCAAATTGGTATGCCTGCTCCAAGAGTCGTCAGTCGTTAGGGGTCAGGGATTAGAAGAAAACTGTTTCCTGACGAGTGTTCCCTGATTTTGTCCTCTGCTCATAATCAAAATCCTGAGAAATATTCCACCCCGTGCCCGCCATTGCAAGAATGTTCCCGTTTGCATTTGAGGTGACATTTGTTGTTCCAGCAGGCCATGGGAAGGGATTTGAGCCGGAGCCGGGGGTGTTCACAATCTACGCTCATTTTTCTGGAATTGGGTAAGTGATTTTATCATTGAAATTCAACCTGGACTCATCTGATATACTGCTTGCTGATTTCTGGCAAAATGTAGTAAGGGAATACCATGTCGGGAGTTTTCTTGAATTTTTTTTCCTTTTTTGAATAAAAAAATATCGCAAGTTCTAATCTGACTTGAAATGACCCTACCTCTTTCCAGTGTTCGGGAAAAGAAAGATAAAAACACTCCCGGGGAGGCAGAGGCGGCATCTTACATTCAGGTCCCTTTTCCGGAGGGGGTTCGATTTTGAAAGTATCCATATATGCCGTCATAAAAGTTATAAATTCCTTAACATTATCACCATTAATGTCCGCCAGTTCATCTGCCCCTTTAGGCTCTGGAGTAAGGAGAAGTTCTTTGCCTTGTGGAAAAGACCGTATGACCCATTTTAAAAAAACGTAGGGTTGAAATAAGCGGGAAACAATATCCAGATAACCGTCGCCATTCACATTATCTACAATGGGACACTGGTAAATGCTTGCAGTTCCTTCCGGCACCAGTCCCACACGCTCGTATTTTCCCAGTTGGTAGTTGTAAGCATAGATTCCCAGGTAAAATAGTTTCTCTTCTTGAAATTTCCCTGCTTTTTGAGGTCCTCTAATGAGAAGCCAGTCTTTTGGGCGCTCCTTTATCACCACATCTTCCACCAGAGTAGGAATTTTCTCAAGACATTCCCAACTCAATCTTGAAGTATTTATCCCTCCATCCGGATGGCCTTCAATGTATTTGGGAAAACAATCTGGAGAACCTATTTTGCATACTTTGGGAGGTTGATTGAAGAGTTCAGGCGGCCAATATAACTCCTTCAGTGCAGTTGCTTGTAGATTCAGGGAACTCCCTGGAGATGGGATATTTGATGACAAAGTGGATGACAAAATCCACATTCCTATCAGACACATCTGCATCCACCTTTTCATATCAGCACCTCCCTGGTTTTTGCATTTAGGGGTCTTTTATGCACCTTGGGTCAACACAACAATTTGGATTCCCTGGTAATGCAGAGGCAGGAAAACATTTTTGCGCACATCCTTTCGCGAGGGCTTCGGCTTGGCTATAAGTCAAAGATGTTTTCGTTTTCGGTTTTATTTCCGGTTGCTCGTGGCAGAAATGAATCAACTCGTGAAACAAATCGGAACGATTCAGTATTTTCAGAGGTTGATCGGCCCAAGGGTAAGGCGGTTGTGTAGGTCTACACAGGCAAACAAAGGGTCTTCTATCCTTATCTACGCAAGCTGGTACTCCAATCCTGTAACAACAGGTACAATTTGGATGGATTTGACCCGCATAATTACAAATGATAGTAATAGGCGTTTGACAATTGCAAATTCTTTGAAGACATCCACAGAGCTCTCGAGTTCTTGCACTTTCCAAACACTTTGTGAAATTGAGAGCATGACAAATATCCTGGAGAAGTCCAGGAACGTTTAGATAACCCCTACGGTTGCAATTCACTAAATTGACATTTGAAAAGTTACAAGTACCAGGGTTGTTCCCGGAACCCCCACAATTTCCCCCGCCTCGCCCTCACAGCAATCCTCTCTTATTTGAAACGCTGCACACGGTTGTGTTCCTCTACCATTACAACCGTCGCATTTGCAGAGTTTGAGTTGGTTTTCCACCCAGGCGTACATTTCATCCGGGTCGTGAAATTTGCCACCACTCTTTCCGGTCGGTCGCCACGTCTTGGACAAATCACGCAATAGGCTGTGGGATCATCTTCGCAATTCCCCGGTCCGCCCGGTCCGGATGCCGCAGGCACAATG
>FWPU01002706.1_pt1 | contig 47534 bp, 39 predicted proteins | sample 2228361 | NCBI WGS metagenome assembly FWPU01 (sample SAMEA103939777, study PRJEB20133) | metagenome
AAACGGGAGTCGGGAAACGGGAGTCGGGAAACGGGAGTCGGGAAACGGGCAACGGGAGACAGCACAATGACGCTTGTGGCGGCCTCCCGACTCCTGACCCCTAACTCCTAACTCCTGACTCCTGACTCCTGACTCCTGACTCCTGTTTCCCGACTCCTACCTCTCCACGCCCACTACTTCGCGGGAGTTTGCCGCCCGGCGCAGATAAACCCGCAGCTTCTGGCCCGTAGTGCGTTTCTCCAGTTCCACCATCAGAAGCTCAGCCGGATCCTCGGGAATCGACACCGCCAGGTCCACGGTCTCGCCCGGAGCACCCAGCGCTTCCAGCGCACCGGTGGCGTTCTCGAAACGGAACCAACGGAAACCCACCGGCGAAGCGGACCCCAGTCCTGCCGCCGCCGCCAGATCCTCGAAACGCAGGACCCGTCCGTCGGCGCTCACCGCAAACTCGTCCAGCGGACACACCTGCGGCAGGTAATGGGCGACGATCTTATCCCGGCGCTTGAGCAGGGTCTGGACGAGATACTCCTCCGCCTCCCGGTCCCAAAATTGTCCCGTGGCCACCAGCTCGCGGACCAGCGTGTCATCGAACCTTGCAATGATCCGGGCGGCCCAGTAGGCATCTTCGGGAGTCATCCGGTCGAAGGCCGGATTTGGATACTCCGGGCGCCACAGCTCAGGCCGGAAGAAATCGGCTTCGAAACGGCCGACGGAGGGATAGTCGGGATACCGGACGTGGCGCCACTTCCGGTCCCAGATCCCCAGGGTCACCGCCGACTTCAGAATCGGGCCCCACTCAATGATGTATTCATTGCCCGCCCGTTCCTTCTGCACCTGAGTGCTGCCGCTGCCCAAACAGGAGCCGAAATCGATCAGGTGATGCCTTACATGCCCCTGACCCGGTTCGCCGATGTAGGTGTCCAGGGTGTTGATGGAGCGGGAGTCGTCGTGGTTGAGCCAGGCGGCAAACAGCCGCATGCCCCGCAGTTCGCGTCGGTTTTCGTGGCGGATGATGTCGTTGGGATCGTCCGAACGGGTCCCGAAATATTCGAAGGGCCCCAAGGCCTTCCCTTCCAGTCGGAGACTGGCCACCACCTGGGTTCGGCCGTCGGGGGTTCGGTGGACCCGGCCAAGGATCCGGTGGAGATCGACTTCAGTGAACGCACGTTCCTTGCCCTCTTCGTCCTGCAACCGTGCTTCCGGGGAGATCTCCAGATCCTCTCTGCGGATCAGGGCCAGGTAGTTCTCCGGGACACGGTAGCCGAAGGCGTAAAAGAAGTGGGTGACGATCACTTCCGAGGAGGTGGCGAGCTGGGGATGCCGCGGAGGGTCGAACTTGACGAAGTACACCGCGCCGCGAGCGTCCTGGACCGTGAAACCGGGTGTGATCCCCTGGGTCTTGGCGGCGATGATCCGCAGCGGCCTCGTCAGATCGGGCCCGCCGCTCCGGTTATGCTGCGACACCACCTCCCGGGCGGTAAGGCGGCGGACTCCAATCCGGTTCACAAACCAGGTGGAATCCGGTACTCCGCCCACCGTGTTGGCGTTCTCGGCGGGAACCGGGGCGGCTTTCTTCTCGGGCCGGGTCAGGAAGGTGTTTTCAATAAAATCCCAGAGCTGGGGAATCTTGCGGGAATCCGGCATGGGCGAGGGAAGATCATCCGGGTCGGCCCACAAAGGATCATCCGGACGGAATTTCGGCTCGGTCTGCCCGAAGGCCGGACCGGTCAACCAACCGGCGAGCAGCATCAGGAAGAAAATTCGTGCTCTCACCAGCATCTCCCTCAAAAAGCGGGCCCAAAACGGAATTGCAGCCGCGAACCTTCGCGGCTGCGTCCGATATCAAACCGCAGCAGCGTCCGGCGTGCCGTCTTGAACCGAAAACCGATACCCGCGCTTTTCCGGAAGTGCTCCCATTCAAAATTTTCCGTGGTCGGATAGACCTTCCCCACGTCATAGAACAGGGCGATCTCGAAGGCAGGTGCAGGTTCCCACCGATATTCCCCGGAGAAGTACACCGAGTTGGCATCCCGGAACCGGAACTCCGGCCAACCGCGCAGGGTCAAGGCACCGCCCAGGGAGTTCTGCAGGAAGAATGGGACCCGCCCGGAAGCGCCAGGATCGTCGAAGTTCCCCAGAAATCGCAGCGCCAGGACCCGCTGCCGGGAGCCCAGCGGCAGATAGTGGCGGGCGTCAACGGAAAAACGGGTGAAATCGAACTCGGAACCGCTCCGCTGGTCGAAGCGCGAGATGGAGATCCCCAGTACGCCACCGCGGTGCGGGTTGCCGGGAGTGTCGGTGAAGTTCAAGAAGACCCCCCAGTTGACCATCAGGAAGTCCGGCTGGCGGTCCAGCCCCGGGGCCGCTGCTTCGTCGAACAGCTCCTGGGTGGTGGGAAAGCGGGAATCCGTCCCGGGCTCGATGTTGTATCTTCGGTACCCGGCCCGCACGCCGGACGCAGCCCAGGGAGCGAACTGGTACCCCACCACCACGTCGGAAGCAAAGTCCTCCTGCAGATAGCTGGTGCGGTCCCCGGAGCGGGAGTCGGGTCCGGGACCGTAATAGTCTTCCTGGGGAAAGTAGCGGTAGCGAAGTTCGCCATAGCCGAACCATCGGGTACGGTCCACCTGCTGGACCCTCAGCTCGCCGAACTCGAAGGGAGTTCCAAACTCCGGCGGACCGATAAAGAAGTCGGGGGCCAGCTTGTCGAATGACCCGAACTGCAGATCGGCGATCCGGTACTGGCGAAACGAGTTGGCGAATGAACTTTCCAGCGTCAGCGGCGATCCTCCGAGACGCGACTTGTAGAACCGAAGCCCCGGGGCGAGACCGGAACCCGGGCTCAGATTCCCGAATCGAGGATAGAAGTCCTTGTACCGGATCGAGAAGATCTCCTCCGGCCGCTTGCTCTCAATGTAGAGGAGAGCCTTCTCCAAGCCGCTCCGCTCTTCGGGACTCAGCTCCCGGGCCTTGGCCAGGCGTTTCAGCCGGAGCTCCTCGACTCGGGTCGGAGGAGATGCCGTCGGGGTCGGCGATGCCCAGCCGTGGGAAGACCACAACAGTCCGAGCATCACCATGCAGAGCCGGAGCACGACTGGAAGTCTCGCCATCTGTTTCCGCCAGGCACCTGACTCCGACCACCGCACTGACTGGATCGGACCGGACCTGTACCGCCTCCTCCTGAGATGACCCCAACTGGAGATTTCACGCTTGGGCGCAGTGAGGAGTCATGGTAACACGCCTGACCACCGAAAAAGTTGTGAGGTGGTGCTCCCGACCCTCGCTCCCCCCAAGCTCAAAGCCTCGCTACCCCGTGACTCCGGGTCCTACCCGTCCGTCCATCCGTTGATGATGGTCTCCCGCAGGTCGAAGCCGAACGACCGCTCGGAAACCACAACGATGGGAGCCGCCTGCATGCGCTTGTAAACGGAGCGGTTCAGTGTCCGATAGAGCTGCCGCACCAGGCGGTCGAACCCCACCGTGTCATAGCGCCGGTAGATTTCCGGATCAAAGCGCGCCGGGTTCAGATTCCCCCGCTGGAAAGCTTCGGTGAGGTCCTCCGGTGCCGCACCCCGTTCAATGAACTCGCTCACCACCGGTCCCACCGTGGGGTAGTCGAACGGATCCACCTGGTCCTCCTTCAGCTCGGCCGAGGCCGGGATCTGAAAGCTGTCTTCCGGGATCATCTCCTTTCCCCATCTCCGGTTTACGTAGCGGGCCACCCGGTAGACGTCGGGCTTGGGCAGGTCGCCGATTACGGCCAGTCCCCCCACCATGTCCCCGTAAAGGGTGGCATAGCCCAGCGCGATTTCAGATTCATTGCCGTTGGTCAACAGCAGGGCCTCCCGGTCGTTGGACTCTGCCATCATGATCAGTCCCCGGATCCGGGCCTGCAGATTCTCGCGGGTGATCGACCTCTGGATGGGATGGACGTAGCGCTCGAAGTCGGAGCAAACCTTCTCGTAAAGCTCCTGAATCGGCACCACCTTGAACTCGATGCCGAAGTTCTCAGCCAGCCGGCGGGCGGCGTCACGGGTCCGCCCGGAGTTGTAGCGGCTGGGGAGGTTGAAGGCGGTAACGCGCTCGCTGCCGACGGCGGCGGCCGCAATGGCGGTTCCCAGTGCGGAGTCGATGCCGCCCGAAACCGCCTCGAGGACGCCGCTGAAGATGCCGATCTTGTCGTAGTAGTCCCGCACACTCATCACCAACGCGTCAAAGATCTCACCTTCCCGGTCGAAGTCGGCGGGGGGTACCGGTTCGGCGCAGCCTTCCTGGAAGGACACCGTTCCATAGTCCGGTCGAAACAGGGCGAGCTGGGCCACGAGCTCGCCCCGGCGGTCGTAGGCCGCGCTGGCGCCGTCGAAGGGAATGACGTTCTTGCCGTTATCGCCCACCCCTACTGTGTTGACCCAGACCAGGGGCACACCGTAGCGGCGCACCTGGTCCAGGGCGATTCGCTCGCGCACGAAACGTTTGCCGTCACGGCGGCCGGGGCTGGAACAGACAAAAGGACTGGCGTTGATGCAGGCCAGCAGATCGACGCCCCGCTCGGCGTAAATCCGGCAGGGTTTCAAGTCGTACCGGTCGTCCCACAGGTCCTCGCAGATCAGAACACCAAGCCGCAGTACTCCTTCCGGAAAGTGGAGCACCACCGGTTCGACCTCAGCGCCGGCGGTGAAATAGCGCTTGTCGTCGAAATAGCGGTAGGAGGGGAGCAAGCGCTTGTGAACCACCTGCTGGACCCGTCCCCGGTGGAGGACAGCGGCGGCGTTATAGCGGACGGGGCTCTGGTCAGGCCCCTGGAGGTGTTCGTGGTAATCGACGAATCCGAGAACGGCAGCGGTTTCACCGCAGGCGGGGGCGATCTCCTGCTCCAGCACCCGCCGGTTCTCCCGCAGAAACCTGCGGTTGATGAGCAGCTTCTCGTCAAGGCAGTAACCGGTCAGGCACATCTCGGGCAGAACGACGAGCTGGACCTGCTCGGCAGCGGCGCGACGGATCGCGTCCAGGATGAGACGGGTATTGCCGTGAATGTCTCCAGACTTGGGGTTGATCTGAGCCAGAGCCACTCGGATCTGCATGCGCCTACTGTCGGCCATGGACGAGGTCCCGCGCAAGTAACGCCGCCGGTGCTTGACCCTGCCGCCGCTCCGTAGCAGGCTTGCAGCGGAGGAACCATGATCATCGACCGCAGACAGGCGGTATCAGCCTTGGCGGCCGCGGGGCTATCAATCCCGGCGGCAGGAGCACAAACCATGCCCCAGGCAACCCCGGATGACACCAACCCGGCCGGTCGGCGCCGGCTGCTGTATTCCCTGCTGGGCGACCTCCCGCCCCGGCAACGTCCACTGTCCGCACGCAAGTTACGGGAAGAGGACCGGGGGACGTTCATCCTGGAAACGCTGGAGCTGGATCTCAACGGCCTGGAGAAGGTTCCGGCCTACCTCACCCGTCCCTCCCGCGGAAGGGGCCCCTTCCCGGCGGTTCTCTACAACCATTCCCACGGCGGCGGGTACAAGATCGGCAAGAACGAACTGCTGGTGGGTCGTGAGTACCTGGCCACTCCTCCCTATGCCGAGGTCTTCGCCGAGCTCGGTATGGTGTCCCTCTGCATCGACGCCTGGGTGTTCGGCGAGCGCAGCCACACCCCGGAGAACGACATGTTCAAGGAGATGCTGTGGAAGGGGCAGGTCCTGTGGGGGATGATGGTTTACGACGGACTGCGGGCCTTGGACTACCTGCTGACCCGTCCCGAGGTGGACCCGACACGGATCGCCACTTTGGGAATCTCCATGGGCAGCACCATGGCGTGGTGGCTGGCCGCACTCGATGAACGCATCCAGGTCACGGTGGACATCTGCTGCCTGACCGATTTCGACGCCCTGATCCGGCGGCGGGGACTCAGTCTCCACGGGCTCTACTACTACGTTCCCGGGCTCCTGAAGCATTTCACCACCGCCCAGATCAATGAGCTGATCGCTCCCCGTCCCCATCTGGGTGTCGCCGGCATCCGTGATCCACTCACCCCGCCCGAGGGACTCGACGTCATCGACGCCCACCTCCAGCGTGTCTACCGGTCCATGGGGGCGCCGGGCAATTGGAGACTGCTGCGCTATGATGTGGAACATCAGGAAACACCGGGGGCACGCCGGGAGATTGTCGCTTTCCTGAGGGACCGGCTTGGCCGGGGCAAGGAGTAAACGATGGATCCCAAGAAAGTTCTCTCGATCGCCGTTTGTCTGGGCTCGCTTTCGGCAGGACTGCTGGCGGGGGTTGAGGTCAAGGAGAAGAGCCAGATGAAGTTCGGCGGGCCCATGGGCAAAGTCATGGGCCTGTTCGGCGGCAAAGCCGCCCGGGAGGGCATTATCAGCACCTCCGCGGTGGTCGGGAACCGCAAACTGACCCGCGCCCAGGATCAGGGACAACTGATCGACCTCGACGAAGAAAAGGTCTACGAAATTGACTGGAAGAAGAAGACTTACCAGGTGGTGACCTTCGAGGAGATGCGGCGCCGGATGCAGGAGGCGGCCGGCCGGATGCAGGAACAGGCTGGTGCCGAGGCTGAAGGCGAACCGGACGCAGCAGAGTCGCAGGAAGAAGGCCCCCGCTATGAAGTGGACTTCGATCTCAGGGAGTCCGGCCAGACCCGAAATATCAGCGGCTACGAGTGCCGCGAGGTGGTCATGACCATCACCATCCGGGAAGAGGGCAAAACCCTGGAGGAAGCCGGCGGCACCGTCATGACCACCAACCTCTGGCTGACCGAGGACCTGGAGGCTCTGAAGGAGGTTCGGGATTTTGACCGCCGTTATGCGGAGAAGCTGGGGTCTCCGTTGGGAACCGAAGCCCAGATGACCGCCCTGGCCGCCATGTATCCGGCGGTCAGGGAAGCATTCTCGCGCTTCGAGGCGGAGCAGGCCAATATTCAGGGGGACCCGGTCCTGACCGTCATGACGGTTGAATCCGTAGCGGCGAAGGGGGCGGCCGTGGAACCGGCCGAGGAAGAGGACAGCGGCCCTTCACTGGGCGGGCTTTTCGGCGGTCTGGGCAAGAAGCTGGGGAAGAAGAAGGGGAAAGAGGAAGCTGCTCCCTCCCAGCCCGGCCGTTCGACCCTGCTGACCTTTAACCACGAGGTCGTCGCCGTGAACCCCGATGCCGGGCAGGAGGCGGTCACTCTGCCGGCCGGGTTCAAGCAGCGGTGAGCAGAAGGGCGGGACAGTCCCGGACAGGACTATCCCGCCTGGATCCACTCGATCCGGACCTGGGGCTCGTCTTCGTCGTCGGCGGTGACCGCTTTGCGATCCTTCTTGCCGGCTTCGGCACTCTCTTCCAGAGCCTTCTCGAAGTGAGGGAAACGGGTCAGGGTGATTTTCTCGTCTCCGTCTCTCCGATAAGCGACCAGGGCTTCCACCGCGGTGATCTGTTCCAGGCTTCTGGCCAGAACGGCCTTGCGTTCCTCGATGGCCTTGAGTTCTTCCTCGACCTCGAGCTTCAGTTGGGACAAGTCGACTTTCATGGCGCCCACTAATAACCCAAGGCGGCGTCAGGCCCGGTGAGCCTGGTCACCAGAGCCGAAAACCCGAGCGGGCTCCGCCGCAGGATTCGTTCGGTCCGTTCGGTCGCACCGGAGGCGGCCCTACGGGGGTCATCCCGGGAGCCGGTCCGGACCTTCTGCTCCCACTCCGGTCTTTCCCGGACCCGGCGGACGCCGTGGCGGCGAGTTGAAGCTCCACAGCCGGTCGTGGGAGCGTTCGTGGTCCCACTGCGGCGTCGGCGGAAAATACTCGTTGGCGGGATCTTTCAGCTTGCGCTTGACGGCATCCTCGTTCAGCTCGATCCCCAGCCCTGGTGCGTTGGGCACCGCCACAAACCCGTCGGACCCCACCAAGGGCTTGGCCGGTCCGTCAACGTACGTGTCGTAGTCCGGATCGTCGACTCCATGGTGCTCCATGACCAGGAAATTTTCGGTGGCGGCCGCACAGTGAACGCTGGAAAACAGGGTCACCGGCCCGCCCGCCATGTGCATGGCCATGGCGATCCCGTGCTCCATGGCGTAATCGCCGATCTTCTTGGTTTCCAGCAAACCGCCAGAGGTTGCCAGGTCGGGATGGATGATGGAGACAGCCTTGCGGTCGATCAGTTCCCGGAATCCGTCCAGCAGGTAAATGTCCTCACCGGTCAGGATGGGGGTAGTACAGGAGTTCTTGAGCTGGATGTACTGGTCGGTGTACCACCAGGGGACCATGTCCTCGTACCAGGCGAAATTGCACTTGTCGAGCCGGCGGGCCAGCTTGATGCCGTCCTCGATGCCGAAGTGCCCGTAATGATCGGTGGCCAGGGGAACCTCCCAGCCGACGATCTCGCGAACGGCGAGGCAGTACTGCTCATAGACGTCCAAGCCCTTCTCCGTGAGTCGGATCCCGGTGAACGGGTGGGGCTTATATGTCCACTCCCAGTTCCGGTCGCTCCATTGCTGGAAGGGGTTGACTCCCTGTCCCTTCGGCCAGGTCACCGTCCCCTCGATCCCCTCCAGGAGCGAAATGGGGACGTCCATCTTGAGATAGGTGAAACCCTGCTCCATGCGTTTCTTCAGGCGACGCCCCTGTTCCTGGGGGTCCTTGACGAAGGTGGTATCGGCATACATCCGGATCTTGTCCCGGTACTGTCCCCCCAGCATCTGCCAGCACGGCACTCCCCAAGCCTTGCCGGCGATATCCCAGCAGGCTTCCTCCACCGAGACCGGTCCGGCCGCCTGGCGGGCATGGAATCCGAACTGCTTGATCCGCCGAAACACCTTCTCCACATGGCAGGGGTTCAACCCCACGACCCGGCTCTTCAGCATCAGGGCGTAGGTCGGGCTGGAACCGTCGCGGAGCTCGCCGTAACCGTACAGGCCCTGATTGGTGTCCAGACGCAATACCCAGTGACCGCCCACATTGCAGACCCGCATGTCGGTGATCTTCAGCTGGGAAGGCTGGGAGTTGGTGTTCACGTTCTGGGCGATCGCCTCGTAATCCTCCGCCGTCACCAGCGCGCCTGCCCCCAGGACGGCGGCGGTTCGGCGCAAAAACGAGCGCCTCGAATCCCTGTGAGTCAAGACCGGCATAATGTCCTCCCTTCGCACGCCCGCAACCATAGCAGAGGGTGTAGTGCGAGCCAACCCGGGCATGGAGTTGCTCCTCGACGACAACCCCACGGTTCTTCCAGGGAGGCCCGGCGTCACGGCCGGCCTTCCAGCGGCTCGCCGACTTCCAGCACCTGATCGGCCTCCACATCCAGAAACACCTGCCGGCGGCCGGAAGGCCAGAACAGGTCGATCCGGTCCACCCGCTCCACGTTGCCCAACCCGATATGCAGGACGGGTTCGGAGGCAGACAGATAGGATCGTCCCGAGGCCAGATAGCGGACCGTTCTGCCGGACCGGGTGTAAACCTCCGCCCGCAGTCCATATCCGTTCCGGTTGCTGGCCGTACCCTGCGGGCGGATCCGCAACCAGTGCCCCCCACCCCCGGTGTTACGCAGCACCAGAGCCGGTCCTCCGTTCTGGGTGATGACCAGGTCCAGCCGGCCGTCGCCATCCAGATCGCCCGCCGCCAGGCCGCGTCCCACCAACGGCCGGGCCAACGGGTCGCCTTCTCCAGGCTCGACCAGCTCCAGACGCTCGGAGCCGTCGCCCAGGAAGAGATGGGGCGGTTGGCGATAGGTTTGGCTGCGCTGAGTCCGTGCGATGTCCGGTTCGATATGGCCGTTGACCACCATCACATCCAGCCACCCGTTGTCGTCCAGGTCTTCCACCAGCGTGCCGAAAGCCAGGGTCAGCAGGGACGGCAATCCCAGGCCGGCCGGGGCGGCTTCGTCGATGAAGTAGCCCTCGGGACTCGCCCGGTAGTAAGAGATCATCTCGTGGGAGAAATTCCCGATGACCAGATCCGTCCAACCATCGCCGTCCACATCTCCGGCATCGATGCCCATACCGCCACGGGCCGAGCCGGACTCGCCGTATGCCATCCCCGTCTCCACACCGAGTTCCGCAAATGTCCCGTCCTGTTGGTTCACGAATAGCAGGTTCCCGACGGTGTCGTTGGCCACGGCCAGGTCGGGCCAGCCGTCGCGGTTGTAGTCGAAGACCACGACTCCCAGCGCCTTGCCCAGCTTCGAGGCGATTCCGGAAGACCGCGACACGTCCTCGAATCGCCGTCCGCCGAGGTTACGGAACAGGCAGGCGGGCATGCCGGGATAGACCTCAGGAGTACAGTACGTGCGGTTGACACGGTCCAGACTGCAGGCGACGTCACGGTCCAGGCTCCAATCCACATAGCGGATGACCAGCAGGTCCAGGTGACCATCGCGGTCATAGTCGAGAAATGCGGCGCCGGAACTGTAGCCCGGGCAGTCCAGCCCCATGGCGGACTCCACCGGGCGGAACCGCCCGCCGCCCAGGTTCCGGAACAGCCGTACCCGGTCCACTGCGGTGACCGCCAGATCATCCAGGCCGTCCCGGTCGAAGTCACCGACGGCCGTGCCCATGCCGTAGAACACTACGTCCAACCCCGAGCCGCGGGTGACATCCTGAAACCTCCAGTCGCCGAGGTTGCGGAACAGTCTGCCCGTATGGGCGGGCTCATCGCCGGTCAGGGAGGTCCCGTTGGCGAAGTACAGATCCTGCAGGCCGTCGGCATCGAAATCAAAGATCGCCACCCCCGAACCCATGGTTTCCGGCAGGTAGCGCCGCGGCGAGGCGGCACTGTAATGAACGAAATCAACTCCCGACTCGGGGGGCAAGGCCGCGAAAAGGGGGCTCTTGAGCGTCAGGTCAGGGCGAACGGCGGCCGGCCGGTCGGCCGACTCAACGCCCCCACAGCCGGTCAGGACACTCACCAGGAGCACCAGCAGGATGGTCCGCTTCATTCCAGTTTCCACCCTGCCAGACCGTGCTTCTTCAGGTAGTAAGACAGGTTGCGCTCATCGATCCCCAACAGTTGCGCGGCCTGTCGCCGGACCCCTCCGGCGCGGTGCAACGCCTCCGCCAAGGCCCGGCGTTCCTCGTCCAGCAGGCGGCTTCGCAACTTGAAGTGGTTTGCCGCCGACTCGGCCCGAGCCAGGAGGTTCTCGGGAATGCTGTCGAGCGTGACGGCGTCGCCGGGCTCCAGGATCACCGCCCGTTCCACCACGTTCCGCAACTCCCGGATATTTCCGGGCCAGGCATAGTTCCGGAAGGCCCGCAATACCTCGGGGGTGAAAGGCTTGACCGGTTTGCCGACCCGCTGGCTGCATTCCTTCATGAAGGCTTCGGCCAACAGCTCGATATCCTCCCGGCGCTCCCGCAGCGGCGGCATCCGAATCGTGATGACGTTGATCCGATAGAAGAGATCCCGGCGGAATTTCCCTGCCTCCACCGCTTCCTCGAGGTCGCTGTTGGTAGCCGAGATCAGCCGGACATCCACTTGGGTGGAACGGCTCTCTCCGACCCGCTCAAACACACCTTCCTCCAGGACCCGCAGCACCTTTGACTGAGCTGAGTCAGGAAGACAGCCGATCTCATCCAGAAAGAGAGTACCCTCGTGGGCCACCCGGAAACGGCCCTCCCGATCGCGGGTGGCTCCGGTAAAGGCGCCCTTTCGATGACCGAAGAACTCACTTTCGAACAGCTCCAGCGGTACCGCCGCACAGTTGACACTGACAAACGGACGCAGGCGCCGCAGGCTCCGGCGGTGGATCAGGCGCGCCACCTCCTCCTTGCCGGTCCCCGACTCGCCCAACAGCAGAACCGATGCGTCGGTGGGCGCCGCCGCCTCCACCAGGGAAAGCACCTTGCGCCAGCCTGGACTCCTGCCGATGGGCTGGCGGACCCGCTCGCCGGTCCCGCTTTCGGTTCGCAGATACTCCAGCTCGCGACGCAGGGTGTCCTCTCGAAGGGCTCTCTGCAAAACCATCAACAGCTCATCCGGTTCCGCCGGCTTCTCCAGGAATTCGTAGGCGCCGGCCTTCATGCACTCTACAGCCTTGGGAACGCTGCCAAAGGCAGTGAGCACAATGACCGGCAACTCCGGACGGATCCCCTTGAGGGTTTTAATCAGCTCGAGGCCGCCGCCGTCACCCATCTTGAGATCGGTGATCACTACGTCCATACCATCCAGGGCATGGGGGCCGGTGAGCGCCGCGGGTCCGGACTCGGTACGCACACTGTAGCCGTTGCGCTCCAGGACAACCCGGATGGAGTCACGCACATAAGCTTCGTCATCCACCACCAGGATGGAGGCTGCCTGTTTTTTCACAACCCTTTCACCCGCTCCTCAATTCGCCGCCGCGTGGGTCGCGGCGCCTACCATTGGGAAACTGACTGTGAATATCGCTCCGCCGGACGGACGGTTGGCAGCCTGGATGGTGCCTCCATGGTGACGGACGATTCCTTCACAAATGAAAAGACCCAACCCGGTCGAGCCACGTCCGGAAAAGAAGGGTTCGAAGATGCGGCTGAGCACCTCCTCCGGGATTCCCGGGCCGGAGTCTTCCACCTTCACCGTGACATGGCCGTCCTGCGCGGATCCCGAGACTGTCGTTCGGCCTGAACCCGACTGCACCTCCACCGCGTTCAGCAGGAGGTTGAGGAAGACCTGCCCGAGGGTCACCGCATTCCCCTGCACCAACAGAGGGGTGGGAGGCAGGAGGAGCTCAATCCTGGCCTCACTGAACTGCCGGCTGGATCCCACAAAGTCCACGGTCTGCTCCAGCACCTCTCTCAGGTCGAGCATGGAATGCGGCGCGTCGCCGGGTTCGGCCAACTGCAGGACCTGGCGGGTGATGGCCGCCGCCCGATTCAGGCCCTGCCTCACCTGGCCGGCCCATTTCAGACAGTCTTCCGTGCGCCGTCGGGCCCGCAGATCACTCTCCAATAACGCCAGGTAGTTGGACATCCCTTCCAGCGGATTGTTGATCTCGTGGGCCAGTCCAGCAGCCAGACGGCCGATGCCCGCCAGTCGCTCGTGATGCAGCATGCGCCGCTCCAGCTCCTGGACCTCCTGCTGGCGCCGGTACTCAGCTTCCAGCAGGGCCCTCGCCCGGGCCTGACGGATCGACACCGCGCCGAAAAATCCCACCAGCAGAATCAGCAGCAGGTTGGCCGCCAGTGTGCCTCGATAACGTGTACCCAGCTTGCCCAGGGAATCGAAGAATCCCCGATTCTCAGGGAACGCCAGGGCCCACTTGACCTCGGGATCCCAGCCGGGATCCTCCACCGGCACCACGACGGCCTCGGGGACGTGGGCGCTCTGGATCACGGGGTTGCGGATCAGGCGGGCACCCCCGGCCGGCAACGCGGCGGCCAGCAAAGTGTCCACATGTACGGCGGCCTCCAGGACCCCGGCAGGGGGACTGCCGGGAAGCTGGAAAAACCCAAACAGATCGTCGGCGTGGGGACGGTGCCCGGGACGCATTTCGACCTCCCCAGCCGTCAGGACCGGGGCTCCCGCACGCCGTCCCGCGGTGATTACGGCTTCCCCGCCGGGACCCAGGATGCGCAATTCCTCCACTTCAGGGTGAGAGTCCATAAAGAGCAGCAGGGTAGACTCGATATCCAGGCGCCGCCAGCGCCGGACCATGGGGTCCCGGTCGCCGAGCACCGACCTCAGTTCGGCCAACGCCGGCGACTGGCTCAGAAACTGCAGGTCGGCGCGGGTTGCCGCCAGCACTGCCGTCAGGCTGTGAGCATCCGCCGCGGCCCGCACCTGGAGATCACGGTGGGCCGCTTCCTCCGCTTCGCGCACCGCCGACACCACCGCCCAGCCGGCGATCAGGTTGATCGCCAGCAAGAACAGGCAGAGCGCCGCAGTCACTTTCGAGCCGGAGAGCAGCCGGCCGATGGACAGTCCACCCATCCTGCAAGCTTTCCCGTTTACGACGTCGGTTTGCCGTCAGGAGGGACACCTCGTCCTGTTCACGTCCTTGCAGTTGCAGGGCGGGAGTGCCGTACGTCCACGTCCTTGACACCGAGTGCCACAACAATACTCCCAATGCACACGAGAATCAATATGGGGTTGCGGCATCAGCCGGTCGGGGTTGGCGGGGTCAGCCCACCGCCAAGGCCTCGAAAACCAGGTCCTGGGACTCCAGTGGACGGAACTCCCCTTCCGCCATGTCTCCCCATACCGCAACCACTTCCAACCCGAGAGGACCGGTCACAGCCCGGATGTCTTCCAGCAGCCACCCGTGCAGACTCACGCATCGGCTCCGGAGCACCTCCACCGGCTGCGGGCGGGAGGGGTCAAAACGAAGCGTGGTCGGACAGAACAGGACACGACGGTCGTGCAGCAGCCGCATCAGACGCAAGAACACCAGCTCGCCGGTGTCTTCAGCCGTAAAGTTGAGTGGAAGCCAGCGGACGCCCTGTTCGAAAATCCGCCGGTAGTTGAGCATCTGGACCAGCAGCCGTCCTCCTGGTATCAGGACCCGGCGAATTTCGCGCAGAAAGCGGCTCAATCGGTCGGGATCATCCAGATGTGCCAGGGTGTTGCCCAAACAGACAGCCCCGCCGACACTGCCCGACACCAGCGGCAAAGCTTCCATATCCCCCCGCACAAACCACGCGCCGCGGCCGGAATATGCCATGTAGGCCTGGTTGAGCATGCTCGGCGAGGCATCCAGACCCAGCGTCGCAAACCCCTGTTCCGCCAGAAAATGGGAGTGCTCGCCGGTGCCACAGCCCAGATCCAGCACACGGCGGGATGGCAGCCGGGAAAGCCAGTTCCGCAGAAAAGGCGCCTCCCGTTGGATGCGCTGCGGCCAGGCCACCAGCTTCCGGTACTGGACGCGGGAATAGGGGTCGCCGTCGTCATCCGGTTGTTTCCCCAACTCGGCCATGGTTCGATTATGCGGGAAAGGGTGCCTCAAAGAGAAAGCAGGGGGCGGTCATGGGATTCTGTTGGTGGAAGATTGGATGGTCATGGATGGTGCTGACGGCGGGCTTGGCCCAGAGTCCTGGGGACTGGATTCCGTTCGCCCAGCGTCCGGCGCTCATGCCCCAGGTGGCCCGCAGCTCCGGAGAGCCGTTGGTCCTGCGGATCTCCGCCACCGGCCACGAACGAACCAACGGCGGATGGCGCCGAATCTTCGCGCTGGAAGCCGGGCGGCATTACCAATTTCATGCCCGCTTCGAGGCCTCGGCAGTTGAGACGGTCCGCCGCTGTGTACTGGTGCAGATCGACTGGCGCAACGCCTCCGGAGAGCGGGTCGGCTATCCCGACTATCCCGAGCTCGCCCGAACCGCACCGGCAGCCGGCGTCATGGCCGGTGTATATGCACCCCCGGAAGGAGCCGCCTCGGCGGTGGTAGACCTGATCCTGCGCTGGACCCCCCGAGGATCGGTGGAATGGAGCGAAATCCGGTTCGAACCCGTTCCGCCCCCGACCCCGCGGCCCGTAACCCTCGCCGCCGTTCACCATCGGCCCCGTCAGTCCTCGGGTCCGCAGCAGAACCGGGAGGAGTTCGGTCGATTCCTCGATCAGGCGGGGTCCGCAGGCGCCGATCTGGTGTTGCTCCCCGAAGGCATGACGCTGGTGGGCACGTCGTCGGTGTACCTCGACGTGGCGGAGCCCGTCCCGGGTCCCACCACCGAGTTCCTGGGCCGTTACGCCCGCCGGTATCACATGTACATCGTGGCGGGGCTGGTGGAGCAGGCCGGCGAGACCGCCTACAACACCGCCGTGCTCATCGGCCGCGACGGCGCTGTGCTCGGTGTCTACCGGAAAGTCAGCCTGCCGCGGGAGGAGATCGAAGGCGGACTGACTCCGGGAGATGAGTACCCGGTGTTCGACCTGGACTTCGGGAAGGTCGGCATTCTGATCTGCTGGGACATCCAGTTCCCGGAAGGGGCACGGCGGCTTGCCGCCAAGGGGGCGGAGGTGATCCTGTTGCCTATCTGGGGAGGGATCGACGAGTTGTATCCCGCTCGCGCCATCGAAAATCAGGTTTATCTGGTCAGTTCCAGTTACGACTCCCGAACCGCCATCTGGGACCGGCGGGGACGGCGGCTGGCCGAAGCCTCACCGGAGGGGGGCCTGGCCGTCGCCCGGGTCGAGCTGGAGGAACACACCCTTTGGGAGTGGCTGGGCGATCTGAGAGCCCGGATTCCCCGAGAGTCCCCTCCCGCCCGGGAGGAGGGCTGGTGACCGGCGCCGCAGGGGACGGCCGGTACCCCGTCCTATAATCCCGCAATGCTCGACATCGCCCTGATCCTTGCCGGGCTCATCATCGGCAGCTTCCTGAGTGTCTGCATCTACCGCCTGCCCAAGGGCCTCTCGGTGGTGTCGCCGCGCTCGGCCTGTCCCCGCTGCGGGCGGCCGATTCGTCCCTGGGAAAACGTACCCGTGCTGAGCTACCTCCTGCTGCGCGGGCGGTGTCGCGGGTGCAACGGACGGATCGGCTGGGTCTACCCCGCGGTGGAGCTGATCACGGCCGCCCTGTTCTGGCTGCTTTTCCGGCGCTTCGGGCTGTCCCCGGAACTCGTCCTCAACGCGCTGTTCTTCTCGCTGCTGGTCGCCCTCCTTTTCATCGACCTCTTTGACCGCATCCTGCCGGATCGGCTGACCCTGGGAGGCGCCGTGGCCGGTTTCCTGCTGGCTCCGTGGCAGCACCCCGAGTTTCTGGCCGGCGCCGGCTCCCTGTCCATCGGCGGCCCGTTGATCTCCAGCTATCTGAACTCGCTGCTGGGAATGGTGGTCGGTGGCGGCTTCCTCTGGTTGGTGGCGGAGCTCTATCTGCGCTGGCGGAAAATCGAAGGCATGGGGTTCGGCGACGTGAAGATGATGGCGATGGTCGGCGCCTTCCTGGGCTGGCAGTATGCCTGGCTGACCATCCTGTTCGGTTCGCTGCTGGGTGCAGTGGGCGGCGGAGCCTACATTCTGTGGGCCGGTCGCGGCCGGCGTTACGAGCTGCCCTTCGGGTCGTTCCTGGCAGTCGCCGCCATGGCCGTCACCCTGGCGGGACCCTGGGCGCTGGACTGGTATTTGGACCGCCTGGTGGGCTGAGGAGTCGTGCTCCGAGATCGCTGCGATCCTGCCCCGTGTCGGACCTCCGACCGATTCAGGAGCCAATCCTTGCAATCGAGTCTACCCGCGTAGTAATGTATCTACATTCGTAGATAACGAGGCGCAGCCGCGGATGACACGAAACAGACATCGCCTCCCCGACCTCGGTCCGGTGGAATTCAAGCTGTTGCGGATCCTGTGGAAGCAGCACCCGGCCAGCGCGCGCCAGGTGCTGGAGGAATACAACGCCGGTTCGCGCCGCAACCTCAAGTACACCACCGTCATGACCCTGCTCACCCGGATGGCCGAGAAGGGTGTCCTCAGCGTCGACCGGGAACGTCAGCCCTTCCAGTTCTCCCCCCGGGTCTCGCGGGATCAGATGCTGGGGCAGCGGATTCGCGATTTCGTGGAAACCTTTTTTGAGGGGCGGCCGCTGGACCTCGCCTTGCGCCTGGTGGAGGAGGCAGACCTCGACGACGACGCCCTGCGCCGTCTGGAGCAACGGTTGGAACGGCAGCGGCTGGAGCGGGAAAGGGGGTCCCGGTGATGACCACTGTGCTGGTCTGGGTGGCATTGACCCTGTTCCACGGCACCGTGCTCACCCTGCTGACCTGGCTGCTGGTCTCCACGTTGCTCCGCCGAGCCCGGCCCGCCCTCCATGCAGGGTTATGGACCGTGGTCCTGCTGAAGTTCCTGATCCCGCCGGCGATTCCTGTTCCCAGCGGGCTCAGTGCCTGGCTGGCACCCTACTCCCGGGGCCTGCTGCATCCCTGGCTGGAAGATCCCACCACAGCCCTGCCCGAGGCGGCTGGGATGATTGCGCCTGGACCAACCGTGCCGTCGCTGGAGGCGCCTGCCGTGGAAGTCAGCCTCCTGCTGGCGACAGGGATTTACCTGGCTGGACTGGGCCTGCTGGCATGGACGTTCCTGCGTCGCACCTGGACCACCCGGCGCTGGGTGGACAGCCTGCCGTCGGCGCCGGTCGAAGTCCAGGAAGCGGTGCTGCGGCTGGCGCAAAGGTTGAAACTGCGCCGGATTCCCGAGGTGAGGCTGGCGGATTGTCGGGTCAGTCCCTTCGTCATGGGTGTCCTGCGCCCAAGACTGGTCGTCCCGGCGTACCTCATCACCCGCTTCGAATCCGCCATGCGTGATGCACTGTTTGTGCATGAGCTGGCCCACCTGCGGCGGGGAGACGTTCTGCTGCGCTGGATCCAGGGTCTGGCTCGAATGCTTCTCTTCTTCTGGCCGCCGGTGCGGTGGGCGTGCCGTGGCCTGGAGCGGGCGGCGGAACTCGCCTGCGATCAGTGGGCAGTCACCGTATCTCGCGTCGATCCTGAGATTTACGCGCGAGCTTTGCTGGACATTGCCCGCTGCCTGAAGGGGTCTCCTGCACCCTACCAGCATGCGGCGCTGACAAGATCAACCAGTATCCTGGAGGAACGATTCGCCATGCTACTTCACCCCCCAAGACGCTTGACTCCCGGTTTGAGTGCTTCCACCGTGGTTCTGCTCGGTCTCTGGGCCTGGTTCTCCCTGGCGGGAACAGCCGTCTATCCGGAGGGTGTCGCGGGCGGGCCCGAAACCGTCCAGAAGCAGGTCACCCTGCGGCTGCGAGGTCCGTCCGAGCACCTGCTCGTCCACGCCCGGCTTTTGCCGGAGGCGGATCTCGACGGCGACGATCTGCTGACCATCGAGGAGCTCCGTGCCTTCCAGGCTGCCCATCCCGACCTCCTGATCCTGCAGGTGGAGGAAGCGGATCAGGGAACCCAGGACATCTCCGTTGAGGTCCGCCGCTTCGGGCCCGCCGCTGATGCCGCCGAGGGCAGCGGGGTCGCAGTTGGAGCCGGCATTGGGATCGGGGAACAGTCGGCGGAGTGGTCGGCCGGAGCAGCTGAGGCCGCCGACATCCTCTTTTTGCATTCCGCAGAGGAAGCCACGGCAGGGGAAGATTCCCACATGACGTCCCGAGGGCTGCGCAAGGCCATCAGGGTCGCGGGACCGGTCGAGCTGCTGCGACGCCACCCTGAGGCCGATCTGGACGGGGATGGAAAACTGAACGGCGAAGAACTCCACCGGCTCTTCGAGCAACTCACCCCGGAGGCGCTGGCACCAGAGGCCGGTGAAGGTCCGGCCGCCGATTTCGTGGTGGAGATCGAGGCGGCGGGCGCATCCCCGGAAGAGGTGATTCGCTGGGAGTCGAAGGGGGAGGGCCCAGCCGGTGAAAAGAAGATTATGATCATCCGGCGGGTCCTCGAGCAGAAGCCGGCCGCCGCCGCGCCTGCTCCCCTGTCTCCGGAACAGCGCCGTCAGGAATTCCTCAGGACCCATCCGGAGGCGGACCAGGACGGTGACGGGGTGATTTCGGAGAAGGAAGCCGAAGCGCTGGCGGCCAAGGCGCGGAAGTCAGGAGGGGAGTAGGCTGGAGGCGGGAGGGGAGTCAGGAGTCGGGACACGGGAAACAGGAGGGAGCCACGCGCGGCGGCCTCCTGACTCCCGTTTCCTGACTCCCAACTCCTCTCCTGACTCCCGTTTCCCGACTCCTGACTCCTCTCCCGACTCCCGTTTCCCGACTCCTGACTCCTCTCCCGACTCCCTCCTCCCGCCTCCCGTCACTCGAACAGGCGCAGGTACTGGCGGTAACCCTCGGCCTCCAGCCGTTCCTTAGGTACGAACCGCAACGCAGCCGAATTGATGCAGTAGCGCAGCCCGGTGGGAGGCGGACCATCCTTGAAGACGTGACCCAGATGGGAGTTGGCGTGGCGGCTGCGCACCTCGGTCCGCCGCATGAAGTGGCTGCGGTCTTCCTTTTCCACAATGTTGGCCGGTTCCAGCGGACGGGTGAAGCTGGGCCAGCCGGTTCCCGAATCGAACTTGTCGCGGGAACTGAACAGCGGCTCGCCGCTGACGACGTCCACGTAGATCCCGTCCTTCTTGTTGTCCCAGTATCGATTCCGGAAGGGAGGTTCGGTGGCGTCCTCCTGGGTGACCCGGTATTCCAACTCCGTAAGCCGTTGTTTGAGCACATCTTTCGGCGGAACAGGTGCGGTCCAGAACGGATCCGCCTTCCGGACGGCGGTCTCGCCGCCGGCCGCCGGTTCACCGGTCAGGCTGCCGGCGAATTTCTTCCAATGCTTCTCGAGGAACGCATCACGCCCCGAGTTGAACCGGTACAGCCGATAGCGGATCGGATTGTTCCGGTAGTAGTCCTGGTGGTAGTCCTCGGCCTCGTAGAAGCCTGTAAAGGGCAGGATCTCGGTGGCGATGGGCTGTTTGAACAGACCCGACTCCGCAAGCTGCCGGCGCGACTCGAGGGCCACCCGGTGTTGTTCCTCGTCCACATAGAAAATGGCGGTGCGGTACTGCCGTCCCCGGTCGACAAACTGCCCGCCGGCGTCGGTGGGATCGATGTGTCTCCAGAAGGCATCCAGGATCTGTCCGTAGCTGATCCGGGCAGGGTCAAACACCACCTTCACCGCTTCCAGGTGGCCGGTCCGGCCGGAGGACACCTGTTTGTAGGTGGGGTTGGCCTCCTTTCCTCCCGCATAACCCGAGACCACCTCCAGGACTCCTTCCAGCTTCTCCAGATCGGCCTCCACACACCAGAAACAGCCGCCGGCCAGATACGCGGTCCGCGTCTCCTTGCCCCCGGGATCTCCCGGTTTGCCGGCCTCAGGGGAGGAGCCGGCCAGACACAGCATGGCCACCAACAGCGTCGGACCCGATCGTCTCTGCATGGCGATTCTCCGAGGTTTCCCAGGCACCGCCGCGGCGACGCCGTCGCCGCGGGATGGGTCGTGAGTTGACTGTCCCCAGTGTAACGGATCAGGGGAGGGAGATGGTGGAACCGGCTCCTGTTGAGGGCCTGCCGCCGGGGGATTCTTTCCCCGGCGGCAAGATCAATAACCCGCCGCCATACCGTCCTTGCGGGACTCGGAGGCTCCCCAATACACGTCCTGGGCCGCGTCGTAAAGGATGGCCTGGTAGCCGCCAAAACTCCCGACGTCGAAACGGACATCATGGCCCAACTGGATCAGGCCCCGCACCGACTCCGCGGGGATTCCGGTTTCCACCGCCACCGCCCCGCCGTCGCTCATGGCTACGCCCCCTGTCGGGTCGCTCGACCCGAAGTGCCGGAACCGGGGAGCGTCTCCCGCCTCCTGGATGGTCATGCCGAAGTCGATGATGTTGCAGAGGACCTGGACGTGTCCCTGGGGCTGCATGTCGCCGCCCATCACGCCGAAGCTCAGGTAGGGCCGACCGTCCCGGGTGACGAAGGCTGGAATGATGGTGTGGAAGGGACGCTTGCCGGGGGCGTAAGTGTTGAATCGGCCCTCTTCCAGTGCGAACAGGGCGCCCCGATTCTGCAGGCCGAAGCCGGTCCCGTCGGGAACCAGTCCGGACCCGAAGCCGTTGAAGTTGCTCTGGATGAGCGAAACCATGTTGCGGTCGGAGTCCGCCACCGTGAGATAGACCGTGTCACCCGTCTCGTGCAGCGGATCGCCGGCCGGATACGACTTGGCCGCCCGCTGGGGATTCAGCAGGGCACGGCGGGCCTCCGCATAGCGCTTCGAGATGAGTTCGGACACCGGAATCGGGCTGAAGGCCGGGTCGGCGTAGTAGCGGGCCCGGTCCTCGAAGGCCAGCTTCTTGGCTTCGATCAGATGGTGGAGGTAACGGGCCGAATTGTGCCCCATGGCCCGCAAATCGAATCCCTCGAGGATGTTCAGCATTTGCAGCACGGCGATTCCCTGTCCGTTGGGCGGCAGCTCCCAGACATCGAAACCGCGATAGTTGGTGCTGACGGGCTCAACCCAGTCCGAGTGATGCTCCGCCAGATCCTCGTAGCGCAGGTAGCAGCCCACCCGCCGGCAGTAGGCGTCAATGGTGCGGGCGATCTCGCCGCGATAGAAGACATCACGACCGCCCGCTGCAATCATCTCCAGCGTCCGGGCGAGGTCGGGGTTGCGGAAGATTTCTCCCGCCACCGGGGCTCTTCCCTGGGGAAGGAAGGTGGGTGCAAAGTTGGCACACTCCTTGGCCAGGACCTCGCCACTCTTCCAATAGTAGGCGATCACCGGAGGAACCGGTACTCCCTCACGGGCGTATTCGATGACCGGGCGCAGAATCTCCGCCATGGGCAGCCGGCCGAACCGCCGGTGCAGTTCAAACCAACCGTCGACGGCGCCCGGCACGCTTACCGGCAGCGGACCGCGGCTGGGAATCCGTTCCAGGCCCAGTTCGCGGAAGGTTTGCAGGGTCAGGCCACGGGGTGACCGGCCCGAGGCGTTCAGCCCGTACAGGCGGGCCTCGGACTGCTGCCAGACAATGGCGAAAAGGTCGCCGCCGAGGCCGCAACTGACGGGTTCCATCAGGGCGAGGGCGGCGTTGGCGCCGATCGCGGCATCGACGGCGCTGCCGCCGCGCTTGAGCAGATCGATGGCCACCTGAGTCGCCAGCGGGTGGCTGGTGGCCGCCATCCCGTGGCGGGCCATGACCTCAGATCGTGTGGTCCGGATTCCGCCGGTCAGTCGGTCTCCGGACTGCGCCGCCGCCTGGCTCATGAGCAGCACAGTGAGCATCGTCGCCAGCATTGTCAACCTCCGTCGCGGGAAGCGGGAAACGAGGTGTTCGAGGTTACGGGCATCGGTCTGACGGCTTGCGGCGTCAACCTTGCACCTCCCAACCCCTCCTGAACCTTTAAACCTTCGAACCTTTGAACCCTTGAACCTTTCAACCCTTGAACCTCCCCGCCTCAGTGATAGTGGGGGTGCAGATCGATCGCGCGCTGGTCCTGGAACAGCAGCTCCGCCACAAACTTCCGGGCGCCGCGACGGAACAGGGAACCCAGAAAAACCCCCGTCAGGACCGCCAGCGAGACGAGCTGCAGCGGGCCGGCTCCCTCCTGCATGGTGGGATCCAGGGCCCCCGCGCCACTGTCGGGAAATCCCCAGTTCACCACGAATCCCAGCACCATGGAGACCGCAATGATGGTGCCGCTGAACAGAAAAGCGACCCGCCGTCCGTGCAGGCGACCCAGCAAGCCGAAGGTGGAAACGTTGGTCGCCGGGCCGGTCAGCAGAAATGCCAGAGCCGCGCCCGGCGACAGCCCCCCCGCCAGCAGCACCGCCACCAGCGGCGTTGCTCCCGAGGCGCAGACGTATGCCGGCAACCCGATGAGAGTAAACAGCGGCACCTCCCAAACGTCGGGAAGACGGCGCAGCCATCCCGCCGTGAGAAACGGCTGTACCAGGGCCGCTACCGCGATCCCCAGCAGGATCCAGGGAGCCGTGTGGTCCACCACTTCCCCGAAGCCCACCTGAAAAGTCTTCCTCACCTTTTGGGCCAGAGGCACCACCACGCCTGCCCCTCGCTCCTCGGGCGGCGCCTCGCCGGCAGCACGGTCACAGATCCGGCCCACGATCAGACCAGCCAGCACCGCCACCACCGTCGCGCCCACCACCCGGATCGCCGCCATTTCCACCCCCAGCAGCGGAATCGACAAGATCACCGCGTCCAGACCCAGCTCCGGAGTGGCGATCAGAAAAGACATGGCGGCGGTAGCCGGCACTCCCTTGCGGATCAGGCTCTGGTACAGGGGCACCACGCCACACGAACACACCGGGAACGGCAAGCCTACGGCCATCCCCCGGATCGACTGCGAAAGCGCCGAACCACGGCGCATCCAGAGAATGGACGAATGGGGGAGGAAGGCGTGCAGCGCCCCTGCCATCAGGTACGCCAGCAGCAGCGCGGGCGCACTTTCCAGGGCCAGGGTCAGAAACACGCTCGGACTTCCTGCTGCGGTCCCCCCGCCATCGTGAGCCACATGCCCTGCCGCCACCAAGGCCAGCAACCCGACGCCCAGCAGCGCCCCCGCTCCTTCGTAGCGGTTTGCTCCCGCCGATACCTCCTTGCAGCCGCAGGGATCCTCCTTCAGGTGGGGCTGGTGGAAGACGACATGGACCAGTGAGCCCGCCACCAGCGCCTGAAACCATGCCAGGGCGGCCCCGGAAAGACCGTTGGTCAACCATTCACCGCCGAAATACCCGGCCACGGTGGCGGCGGACATTGCCCCCAGGGCGCTGAGCGCTACCCCAAGTCCGAAACTCGGCCGTAACAGCCACCAGATGGTCAACCCCACCGGAAGCTGATGCAGCACCACCGTCAGGGGCAGCAGCCGCCCCGCCGGACCCGAACCCAGCATTCCGGAAAGCGCCGTTCCGTCCAGGGCGGCATGGATCACCAGGCCGCAAAACCCCAAGGCCAACGCGACCACGTGCGTCCGCCGGGCCTGCCTGCGCGCGACAACCTCCAGAAAGGTCGGGCCGAAAAGTCCGACCACCGCGAAGATCAGCGTCGGCCAGCCTCCCTGCTCAAAGCTTTCCGGCAGCAGGATGAAGATCACCAGGCCGGTCATGGTCACGAAGATCAGACCGTCCATGAGAGACAGCATGGGCTCCCTGCGCCGGAGCAGACTGTAGAGCAGGGGACCGAGCAGCAGGATGAGCAGGCTGGCAACCAGAAAAAGCATGTTAGAGTCTGGGACCGAAACCAGGCGGCGTACACAGCGCCGGAGCGCCGGATTCAGATCAGCCTAAGATGATAACACCGAGACCGGAGGTTCCTGAGCGAACGTCGAACGGCCATGCACGGTTCCCCGAGGCTGGTTCCGTATCCGCCGGGCGAGCCGGAGGCCTCCACCCGAGAACCCCTCGGCCGGACGCGATCCACCACCTCCTTTGCGCGCTGCTCGGCGCGACGCTTTGGTCCTGCGGAACAGGTCCCGGTGACCCGGCCGCGCCTCCGCCCGGGGCTGCCGGCGACCTGCTTGCAGAGCGGGCCCATCAACTGGCGCAGCGGATCCTCATCCTGGACACCCACATCGACACCCCCATGCAACTCCAGCACCGCCCGCGGGACCTCACCGTTCCCGGCCCCGGGGAGTTCGACTATCCCAAGGCCCGTCAGGGAGGCCTGGATACGGCGTTCATGTCGATCTACGTCCCGGCTTCCTACCAGTCGGGAGGAGCCCGCGAGCTGGCCGACCGGCTGATCGACCTGGTGGAATCGTGGGAGCGGACATGGCCCGCCCAGTTCCGCATCGTGCGGAGTCCCGAGGAAGTGGAAGCCGCCTTCGGCTCCGGACGGATCGGTCTCGCCCTGGGGATCGAGAACGGCGCCGCCGTCGAAACGGATCTGAGTCTGCTGGGACACTTTCATCGCCGCGGCGTCGCCTACATCACCCTGACTCATTCCCGAGCCAACCAGATTTGCGATTCCTCCTACGACCCGGACCGACGATGGGGCGGACTGAGCCCCTTCGGCCGCCAAGTCGTGGCTGAAATGAATCGGCTGGGCATGATGGTGGATATTTCTCACGCCTCCGACCAGGCCGCCGCCCAGGCCATCGAGTTGTCCCGGGTGCCGGTCATCGCCTCCCATTCCTCTTCCCGCCGTTTCACCCCGGGTTGGGAGCGCAATCTGAGCGATGAGCTGGTGCGGCGGCTGGCGGCCCGGGGGGGAGTGGTGCAGGTCAACTTCGGCGGATCTTTTCTCGACGAGGCCTACCGCCAGACGTCCGAGCTGCGGCAGCGCCGGCTGACGGCCTGGCTGCGGGAAACCCGCATCCCCGAAGACGATCCCCGCACGCAGGACTACCGCCGGGAGCTGGAGCGCCGTTATCCCCGGCCGCCTCTGTCGGTCGCCGCGGTCGCCGACCACATCGACCATCTCGTGCGGATGGTCGGGGTGGAACACGTGGGTTTTGGATCGGATTTCGACGGCGTCGACGGAGAACTGCCGGAGGGTCTCAGCGATGTCTCCCAGTACCCCAACCTGTTGAGTGAGCTCTTGCGGCGGGGCTACTCGGAGGAGGAGATCGCAATGATGGCCTCCGGCAATCTGCTGCGGGTCTGGCGCGAGGTCAGGTCCGCTGCCGGGCACTAGCGGGCCTCCAGGAGCTGATTGCGGCTGGCTGCGGGGGGTGTAAAGGTCAACCCGCCAATGCGATTCCTGATGGTGGAGTGGGCGGGGCTACACGGCATTCCGGCCTGGCTGATCCCGGACTACTGGTTGATGCTGACTTTGGCGATCGTCACCTGCTGCCTTGTCACCCGGCGGCTGGCGGCACAGGTCGTCCCCGAAACTCCCACCGGGGACCTGCTGGTGGCGGGGATTCTGGGCCTGTTCCTCGGTTCGAAGCTCCTCTACGGATTCGAGTTCGGATTCCCGGCCGATTATCGCCGTCTGCTGCAGCCGGCCGGATTCTCTTTGTACGGCGGATTGGCCGGACTTCTGACCGCCTGGGCCCTCTGTCGCCGGCTGCGCCCTTGGCCGATGGCTGGATTTCTTGACTGTGCCGCTCCGGGACTGGCGGCAGGGCTGGTGCCGGGACGTCTCGGCTGCTTTCTGGCCGGCTGCAACGGCGGCGTGGTCTCCGGACTGCCGTGGGCGGTCCGATTTCCCCCGGGGACGTCGTCGTACAACCAACAGATTGAGCAAGGACTGCTGGAGCCCGGGTCGGAGCTGTCGTTGCCGGCTCACCCCACCCAGCTCTACGAGTCGTTTTTCGGCTTGGCGGCCTTCGTCCTGCTGCTCCGGCTGCTCCGAATTCGACGTTTCGGCGGCGAAGTGTTCCTGACGGGAATAATCTGGTACGCGGCGTTCCGGTTTGCTTCGGAGTGGCTGCGGGCGGACAATGGCCACTTCAGGTTTATGGATTGGTTCAGCTTCGCCCAGATAATCTCGCTGTCGGCGGCTGCCTGCGGGCTGTCTTTCTACGTGAGGTTGTCCCGCCGGGCGGTTGCTCTGCCGACCGGTTCGCCGGGCCGGGAGGGCGGGTGAATCGGCTCTGAAACGGCTGCGGACGGAGCGGTCGGCTAGACTGGTCAGATGAGTGGGCGGCTAATGGAGTGACGTTGCCTGGTTGGCCGAAGCCCGAAGGCTGGGGTGAAGGAATTCGGAGGGACAGGCGGCTTCCGCTGCTGGGCCTGCTGGTGGCGGGTTACGTCGCCGCCGCGGCGGCGGGTCACGCCGCCCGCATTCCCCCCGCCGAGATTTCGGCCGTGTGGCCGCCGGACGGCCTCGCGCTGGCTTTCCTGCTGCTCTGTGAGGTTGCCGTTTGGCCTTGGATCACGGCAGCGGTCTTCGTTTCCAGTCTCCTTTCCAACCTGCTGTTCGGCCACTGGCCGCAGCTCTGGGCGCTGCCGGCTGTGGCACTGGTCGATGCCCTGACTCCGCTGTTGGGTGCCCTCATCCTGCGCTGGTATCTGAGCGAGCGTCCCCAGATGAACCGCTTGCGGGAGGTCGTCTCACTGGCGGTGCTGGCGGGAGGAGTCGCTGCAGCACTGGGGGCGCTGGCGGGCGCTGGGATAGCGGCATGGTCCTACGGCGCCCCGTTCGGCTCCGCCTGGCGCATCTGGTGGATCTCGGGAAGCCTGGGAATGTTGGTGGTCACGCCCTCCATCCTCTCCTTCCGTACGTTGTTCCGACCGGAGGGATGGCGATTGAGCCGGCGGCGCGCCTGGGAGGGACTCGCCCTGCTGGTCGGCCTGCTGGCGGTCGGCCACCTGGTATTCTCTGCGGAACCCAGGGACAACGCCTTTCTTTCATCGATGCCGTACCTGCTGTTCCCGCTGCTGTTCTGGGCGGCCACCCGCTTCGGCCCCTGGGGAGCCGCTCTGGCTTCGCTGGTGGTTTCAACCACCGCGGTCACGTCGACGGTGGTCGGACAGGGCCCGTTCGCATTTCCCGACAGCCCCGTGGAAACCCACCTGCTTGCAGTCCAGGTCTTCCTCTTCTCCGGCTGCCTTTTCGCGCTGATGCTGGCGGCTGTGATGGAGGAAAGACGTGAGGTGGCGGAACGGCTGCTGGACAGCCGGGAAGAGTTGCGGACCCTGCTGGACAGCCTGGGTGACGGAGTAGTGGCAGTGTCCGGTGACGGGACTGTCTTGGCCGCCAACCACCAGGCAGTCCTGATCGCCGGCCGCACCGAGGCGGACATGTTGGGAAAACCGCTGCACGACGTGCTTCCCCTCGGCCGAGCTTCCGGTGCGACGCCGCTGCGTTGGCCAGTGGACGCGATCGTAGGACGCGGCGAACGCATCGACCTGCCCGAGGACTCGATTCTGCTGCTGCCAGGCCGACCGGCCATCGCGGCCCGCGCAGCGCCTTTGCGCAGCCAGTCCGGCGCTGGACGTGGTGCCGTCATCGTGTTCCGTGATGTAACGGAACAGCTCAGGCTGCAGGAGCAGCTGCGTCTGGCCCAGCGGATGGAATCGGTGGGCAGGCTGGCCGGAGGAATCGCCCATGATTTCAACAACATCCTGACCATCATCCTGGGCAACTGCGAGCTTCTGCTGTCGGAACTGGACCCGGGAAGCACGATCGCCGCCGGTGTACGGCAGATCCAGTCGGCGGGCGACAAGGCGGCCGGCCTGACCCGCCAGCTCCTTGCCTTCAGCCGCCGGCAGCTCGTGCAGCCCTGCACCGTCGAGATCAACCAGCTCGTGGGGACCGCCGAACCGATGCTGCGTCGGCTCCTGGGTGAGGACATTCTTCTGGAAACGGACCTGTCGGAGAACCCTCTCTACGTGGAAACCGACCAGGGCCAGCTCGAACAGATCCTGATGAACCTTTGCGTAAACGCGAGGGATGCCATGCCCACCGGCGGAACCCTCACCATTCGGACGCTGGCGGTGGCCGGGTCGTCGGGCAGCGGGACCTCGGAAGCGGCCTTCGCCTGCCTGGCCGTTGCCGATACCGGCCACGGAATACGTCCGGAAGTGCTGGCGCACATCTTCGAGCCGTTCTTTACCACCAAACCTGTCGGCAAGGGGACCGGGCTGGGGCTGGCGATCGTGTACGCCATCGCCACCCAGTGGGGAGGCGAGGTCAAGGTGAGAAGTGAGCCCGGCAAGGGCTCCGTTTTCGAGGTGCTGCTTCCGCTCAGCTTACGCCCGGAAACGTTCCGCCACGAGCCGGCGGCGCTCGGCAGCGGGGAGGGGGGAGGAAGGACGGTCCTGGTGGTCGAGGATGAGCCCGCAGTACGGTTCACGGTGAGCCGCCACCTGGAAGCCCTTGGTTACCGCACGCTGGAGGCGGGAGGACCCGGCGAGGGAATCGAACTGCTGCGACGGCACCATTCCGAAGTTGCGCTGGTCTTGGCGGATGTGGTGATGCCGGAAATGAGCGGCCGGGAGATGGTGGAAAGGATGCGCCGGGAGATCGGGGAGGTGCGGGTCCTCTACATGACCGGCTACACCGACGACGAGACAGTCTTGCGGGGCGTCAGCGCAGACGAGGTGGCGGTCATCCAGAAGCCGTTCGGCCGTCAGGAGCTGGGCCGCCGGGTGCGGGAGATCCTGGGGCCTCGCCGGGTCTGAACGGGAGCCAGGAGCCAGGAGTCAGGAGTCGGGAGTCGGGAGTCGGGAGTCGGGAGTCGGGAGTCAGGAGTCGGGAGTCAGGAGTCGGGAGTCAGGAGGCCGCCACGCGCGGCCTTCTCCCGACTCCTGTTTCCTGTCCCCCGACTCCCACGCCTGAAACTTACCGAACGAAATCTCGTCTGTTCATTAGAAACTCGTACCCTTGCGTTGGAGGTATGGATGGCATCACGACCGGTACTCCTCAGTTCGGAGGGACTCTTCCCGCAGAACAGGCGTCCAGATCGCGAACTCATCAATCTTGCCATGGGCATCCTGACGCAGGCGGTACGCGATCTGATCAGCCCTCAGAAGAAGGTCGAGAAAGACTGGAAGTCCTGGCAGGAGGACTCGGCGAGCTGGTTCAACTCCGACAAGAACCACGCGGGAAGCTTCCTCTGGGTCTGTGACGTCATCGGCGCCGATCCCAGGAAACTCAGGCTTTGGGTGCAGGAGCTCCAGCATCTGGACCGCAAGCAGAAGAAGGCGACCATCCTGAGCCTGATCCGGCTCACCTACCTGCGGAACGGTCCCACGGCTCCCCCCTCCGGCGAATCGGCGATGGAGGAGCGGGAAAGCGACTGACCTGACACGCCGAGGAATCCGGTGCGGTTGCGGCGCCGAATGCCTATAATCGCAGCCCATGCGCAAAGCGTGGAGTCCTGCGCTTGGGCTGCTGCTGGCGGCCTGCTCGCAGGACCTGCCTCTTCGTCTGACCGGCGACCCCTATGTCTGGTCGCCCCTGACCCTAACCCTGTCCGGTCCCCCGTCCGCAGAAGACGGTGTCCCGAACCCATTCCTGGACTATCGCCTCGACATCTCCTTCACCCACGAAGACGGCACCCGGCTGGTGGTCCCCGGATATTACTGCGCCGACGGTCGGGCCGGTGACTCCGGCGCCAGCTCCGGCGACTGCTGGCGGGTCCACTTCCTGCCCCCGAAACCGGGCACGTGGGCCCTGAGGGTGACCTTCCGGACCGGCACCCGGGTGGCGGTCGCGCCGGATGCAATGTCCGGGAGCCCGCTTCCCGGTGACGGAGTGGAAGCCACCCTCAGGATCTTCGAGCCCCCGGCCGACCGGCCGCGCCCCCGCGGAAAACTGCGGGCGTCAGGATCCCGGTACCTGCAGTTTTCCGGCGACGGATCCTGGTTCCTGAAAGGGGGAACGGACAGCCCTGAGAATTTCCTTGCCTACGCTGAATTCGACGGAGCGGAACAGACGGTAACCGGTGAGAGCCGTCCCGGCGAGGCGCAACGCGGGCCCCGCCATCGCTACGAACCCCACCTCAGGGACTGGCGGCTGGGCGACATCACCTGGGGGCAGGGTCGCGGACGAAGCATCATCGGCGCCCTCAACTACCTGGCTGCACAGGGGGTCAACTCGGTGTACATGATCACCATGAACCTCTACGGCGACGGTGACGACGTCTGGCCCTACACCTCTCCCCGCGAGCGCTACCGTTTCGACTGTTCCAAGCTCGACCAGTGGGAAAAGGTCTTCCGGCACATGGATCGGCTGGGCATCATGCAGCATGTCGTCCTCACCGAGGCTGAGAACGAGAGCCTGTTCGAGGTTGAGGAAGGAGGCTCCTTCGCCGATTCCCGCCGGTTGTACTACCGCGAGCTGGTGGCCCGTTTCAGTCACCACCCCGCCCTGGTGTGGAACCTGGGTGAGGAAAACGGCGGCAACGACGGCGACTGGAATTCCGGCTCGCCACAACGGCGGGCCAACACCGACCAGCAGCGCAAGCTCTTTGCCGCTTACCTCCGGGAACTGGATCCTTACGACAGCCCCATCGTCGTCCATACCCATCCTGAGGACCACGCGCGCATTTACACGCCGCTCCTGGGCCTGGATACGCTTGACGGGGTCTCGCTCCAGATCGCCGACCGGCGCAACGTTTACCGCGACACGGTGGAGTGGGTCCGCAGGTCCGGGGAGGCGGGACGGCAATGGTTTGTCGCCCTGGATGAGATCGGCCCCGCCGATGAAGGGGTTGCCCCGGACAGTGTCGATCCCGAGCATGACGAGGTCCGCCGGTATGCCCTCTGGGGCAACCTGATGGCCGGCGGAGCCGGATGCGAGTGGTATTTCGGCTACCGTCATCCGCACAACGACCTGGGGCTGGAAGACTTCCGGAGCCGTCACCACCTGTGGAGGCAGACTGCGGTGGCTCTCGGGTTCTTCCGCCAACACCTTCCCTTCTGGCGGATGGAGCCCGCTCCGGAGCGGGTCGACGATCCCGAACAGTGGTGCCTGGCCGATGGCGACCGCCTGCTGGTGCTGTACGTCCCGCCGGGGCGGAAGGCCGCCGTGCGGCTGGGCGACGGAGAGTACTCCATCCGATGGTTCGACCCCCGCAACGGCGGAGAGCTGCAGCCGGGTTCCGTTCCTTCCGCCGCCGGTCCGGGCCTGACCGGACTGGGAGAACCTCCGGACGCACCCGACCGGGACTGGGTCATCCTTCTGGAGCAACGGTAAACCGACGCCGGATCCGCACAACCCGACCGGGTCCTTCGTGCAATCCGAGAGATCCGGGCGAACCGGGCGATCCCGAGTGGGCTCAGCCCACCAGCTATTCGCTCACCTTGAGCGCAGGAAAACGGAACACCGTCGTGTCGGGCTCCCGCCACGCATCGCCTGGCAGACCCGCCTTCCGGCAGGTCTGCTCCAGGAAGGTGAAGCGGTCCCAGCCCCGTTCCGTCGCCACCTGAGGCAACAGGAGCCCTCGCGAGCCTCCCCGTTCCACCACCAGCCCGTCCCGGCCCAACACCAGGTCTTCGACCCGGGTCAACAGGCGGAAAGTCCCAAGGATCGAGATCTCCAGCTTGAGGGCGGGCAGTTCCGACTCGCTGACCGGCTCGAAACGCCGGTCATACAGGGCCGCGTTGACCGCCGACTTGGCCACCGCCTCACCCAGCGGCTCCCGGGCGACGACACTGCCCACACAACCCCGCAGGAGTTCTCCGTGGCGCAGGGTCACAAACACCGCCGCGGCCCGCCGCAAACCGGCCGAGTACACCGGTTTCCAGTCTTCATGTCGCAGCGCCGCCTGGATCGCCCGTCGGGCGATCCCCATCAGCTCGCGTCGCTCGGCTTCGGTCGGGGCTTCCGGAAGTTGGTCCCCCTCCGAAGGCAGAAACACCGCCGACAGATAACCCACGACGCCGTCCCGCTGATGGGGAGGGACATCGCCCGAGGTGGCGTAGCCGGCTATCACGGCCCGGTCCGCCCCCCTCAAGGACGCCGCCATCATTGCGGTCAGCATCGGACCCGAACCGCAGGCTTCACACATTCCTGCGTCCAGGTACTGATGCAGGCCGTAGTAGTCGCATCGGCTGACCGCCTCCACGACCCAGCGGTCAAGTTCCCGAGCCTTGGCGTCCGGATGGTAGTGCGACAAATCCGAGCTGGCGACCACCAGCGTCTGGTCGTCGGCCTCCGCCGCCAGCGCCACGGCTAGGCGCCGGCAGTCCTGGAAGTCGTGCCCCCCCAGCACGATCGGCAACAGTTGGAACGACCCTAACACGCGCTGCAGGAATGGGAGCTGGACCTCCAGCGAATGCTCGCCCCGCCGGCCAAACTGGACCCGGTGCCCCATCTCGCCGACCCGCAGGCTCGGCTCCCGCCCTACCAGCCGCTCCCGCAGTTCGGCATCCACAGGGATAGGCCCCAGCGGCGTCCGGTACTCGCTGCCGGAGAAAAGCGACGCCCCACGAAAGGCTTCGAAATGCGACGGGCAGATGACCACGACCCGCCGGATGTCCCAGCCGCGAAGCGCCGCATAGGCCCGGGCCGCAACCTGGCCGGAATAGACATAGCCGGCATGGGGGGCGATCAATGCCCGGGGCTGCCGTTCCGCCGCCTCACCGGCGGCCTCCAGCATGCGGTCCACCTGCTTCGCCAAGGTGTCCGGATCCTCGGGGTAGAACAGGCCGGCCACCGCAGGCGGCCTCGAGACGCCATGTCCGCTGTGCAGGGTGGTGGTATCCATTTGCGGATCCCTTCCCCGACGGTCGGCCGACCGGGCGGCTCCCGCCGGACGCCGTCGGTCTGGACTACAGGGTCTATGTTAACCCCTCCGCCCCAGGGGAGTGGAGGGACAGCCGTCCGGATCCGGAGGCTCCTGGCTCCGCGTCTTCCCCCAAAGTACACTGGCCGATGGAGACGAAAGCATGAGAAGCCTTGCAGCCCTTATTGTTCTCGCCTGGATGGGTCTGTCCTCTCCGGGGACGGCGGCCACCCGGATCCTCGTCGTCACCGACGCCGAAGGTGTGGCAGGAATCTGCCGCCAGGAACTGACCGAACCCGACTCGTCCGAGCTGCGTGCTCTCCTGACCGGCGAGGTCAACGCCGCGGTCCGCGGATTTCTGGCGGGCGGGGCCGATGAAGTCGTCGTCTGGGACGGACATGACGGCAGCCGAACCCTCTCAGCCCTTACCATCGACTCGCGGGCCCGACTCGTCCATGGATCCATCGGACCTACCATGCTCATGGACCGCGGTTTTTCCGCAGTCGCCATGGTGGGACAGCACGCCCGGGCCGACCGTTCCCCTGCCGTCATGGCTCACAGCTACAGCTCTCTGGGAATTCAGAAAATGTGGCTCAATCAGCGGGAGGTCGGAGAGATCGAGATGATTGCGGCGGTGGCGGGACACCACGGAATCCCGGTGATCTTCCTGGCCGGTGACCAGGCCGCGGTGGAGGATCTCTTGGCCGTGGTTCCGGAGGCGGAAACCGTGGCGGTCAAGGAAGCCCTGGGCTATTACGCGTGCAGTTCCCTGTCGGCGGCGGCGGCTCGGTCGGCGATCGAGGAGGGGGCACGGCGGGCCCTGACCAAGATGGGGGCCGTCAGACCCTTCCAAGTGAGCGGCCCGGTGGTGCTGGAGGTGGAGTACTCCACGCGCAGCACACCTTCACCGCTGGAGTCACTCCCGGACGGAGTCGAGCGGGTTGCCGCCCGAACCCTGCGCTTCCACGGCCGGGACGTGGTACAGGCGTGGGGCCGATATCTTGCCCGCTGATCCAGCCCGCCCCAGCGCCCAGCCGGACAAGCAGGTCAGACCACGGGCTCCAGGCGCCCGTCATGCATCCGGCTTTGCCGGTGGCATACAGCCGCCAGCTCGGGGTTGTGGGTGACGATCACCGAGGTCAGCCGGTATCGCACGTGGACTTCCATCAGCAGCCGGTGGACGGCCTGGGCGGTGCGTGCGTCCAAATTGCCGGTGGGCTCGTCAGCCAGCAGGAGTCGGGGTTGCCCCACCAGAGCCCGTGCCAACGCCACCCTCTGTTGCTCTCCCCCGGAGAGCTCTCCCGGCTGGTGATGGGCCCGTGCCTCCAGGCCCATCTCCGCCAGCAGTGCCCGGGCCCGCTCCCGCGCTTCCTTCATGCCGGCACGGCGGAGCAGGAGTGGGAACATGACATTCTCGAGGGCCGTGAACTCCGGCAGCAGGTGGTGAAACTGAAAGACGAAGCCCACGGTACGGTTGCGGAACGCCGCCAGCTCGTTGCCGGACAGATCCCAGATCCGCTCGCCTCCCACCACGATCTCCCCGGAGTCCGGCGACTCCATCCCTCCCACCAGATGCAGAAAAGTGCTCTTTCCGGAGCCGCTTTCGCCGGTGACGGCCAGCATGACTCCCGCCTCCAGCTCAAGGGACAGGTCACGGATCACCTCCAGCCGGCTGTCGCCGGACGGGAACGACTTGTAAAGGGATCGCACGCTCAAGAAGCTATTCATAGCGGAGCGCCTCCACCGGACGCAGCCGCGCCACCGCCCGTGCCGGGTAGATGGTGGCCACCAGGCTGATCAGCAGCGCCACCGCCGAGACCGCAGCCAGATCCCCCCACGTCCAGTGGAAGGGCACGTAGGGGATCGAGTAGACCTGCGGCTCCAGGCTGATGACGCGGTAGGCGTCCAGGTACCAGGCGCCGGCCACACCCAGTACATCGCCGATCAGGATGCCCAGCACTCCGACGATCAATCCCTGCAAGATGAACACCCGGGTGAGGGTCCGGGGGGTCCCGCCCATGGCGGTGATGATGGCGATGTCCCGACTTTTCTCCATGACCATCAGGGTCAGGGTGCTGACGATATTGAGGGAAGCCACCAGCACAATCAGGCCGATGGCCACGAACATGGCCAGTTTCTCCAGACGCAGAGCCGAGAACAGGGGGCGGTTGAGTTCAATCCAGGTGGTGGTCGAGTAGGACTCTCCGGCGCACTCCCCCACCAGTCGGGCGACCTCCGGAGCCCGGTACAGATCCCGGATCCGGAACTCGACCGAGGAGACCTGGTCGCCGGCAAGCCCGAAGAACTCCTGCGCCGCGGCGAGGGGAACCAGAGCCCAGTTCGCATCATAGTCCCAGAGGCCGGACTCGAACACCGCCACCACCCGGAAGTTGCGGATGCGCGGCATCTGGCCCAGCGGCGACAGCTCACCCTTCAAACCCAGGCCCCGTATGGTTTCCCCCGGCGAGACAACGAGGGCGTCGGCGAGGTCTTTGCCCAACACGATCGGAGCGGGAACCGGGCCGGCCGCAAAATCCTGCAGACTGCCCTCGCGGACGGCGGGCACCACTTCCTGGACCGAGGCCGGATCCACACCTTTCATCACCACCGGGTGGTCGTGACGCCCGCTCTGCAACAGCGCCTGTCCGTAGACGACGGGCATCACGCTGACCACCTCCGGCAGGCCGGAACAGGCCAGCAGGATCCGGCGGAAATCACGGACCCCTCCCGGACCCACCAGATTCACATGGGAGGTTGCGCCCAGAATCCGGCGCTGGAACTCATTCTGGAAACCCGTGCTCAGCGCCAAAGCGATGATCAGCGCCGCCACCCCGGCGGACACCCCCAGCACCGAGATCAGGGTCACGACCGATACCAGGGTCTGCTTCCGACGGGCCCGCAGGTAGCGGATCGCCACAAACAGCTCGAATTGCACCGGGATGCAAGGGTACCCTACCTCCCTCCCCCAAGTACATGATGGGACGGGACGCCGGCTACTCCTCCGCCGGCACCGGCCGCAGATGGGGGAACAGGATGACCTCCCGGATCGACGGCGAGTTGGTGAGGACCATGGTCAGGCGGTCAATGCCGATCCCTTCGCCGGCGGTGGGGGGCATCCCGTAGCGCAGGGCCCGGACGTAGTCGTGATCCATGGCGTGAGCTTCCTGGTCCCCCTTTTCCCGCTGTTGGAGCTGTTCCAGGAAACGGGTTTTCTGTTCCTCGGGGTCGTTGAGCTCGCTGTAGGCGTTAGCCAGTTCGAGTCCACCCGCGAACAGCTCAAAACGCTCCACGAAGCGGGGATCCGCATCCTTCCGCTTGGACAGGGGGGAGAGCTCCACCGGGAAGTCGTAGATGAAGGTGGGCTGGATCAGACGCTCCTCGACCACCGTCTCGAACAGCAATCCCAGGAGTCTGCCCCAGCTTTCTTCCCCGGCCGTCTCGATTCCCGCGCGGGCCAGCAGGGCGGCCAGGCTTTCCCGGGAATTGAGATCGCCTTCCGCCGGCGGGTCACCGTGGTGCCAATGCCGCAGGATGGCTTCCACCATGGTCATCCGCGTGAAGGTGCTGAAATCGATGCGGTGATCCCGGAACTCGCAGACCAGGCTCCCGTTGACCACCTGCACCACCTGGCGCACCAGCTCTTCAGTGAGATCCATCAGGTCGCGGTAATCGCTGTACGCCTGGTAGAACTCCAGCATCGTGAATTCCGGGTTATGTTGGGTGGAAATGCCTTCGTTTCGGAAGTTCCGGTTGATTTCAAAAACCCGGTCGAATCCGCCCACCACCAGCCGTTTCAGATAGAGCTCGGGAGCGATCCTCAGGTACAGCGGGATACCCAGGGCTTCGTGGAAGGTGCGAAACGGCCGGGCAGTGGCCCCACCCGCTATCGGCTGCATCATCGGGGTCTCCACCTCCAGATACCCCCGCGATTCCAGGAAGCGTCGGATTTCCGAAATAATCCGACTGCGCTTGACGAAAATCTCCCGGACATCGGGCCCCGCGATCAGGTCCAGGTACCGTTGTCGATACCGGGTCTCGACGTCCGACAGACCATGCCACTTTTCCGGCAACGGCAGCAGAGCCTTCGCAAGGAAGGTCAAACTGTCCACAAAGACGGTGAGCTCGCCGGTACGCGTGCGGGCCATGACGCCTTCCACGCCGATGATGTCCCCCAGATCCAGCAGCCCATAAAGCCGGTAGCCGTCGGGCCCGACGCGATCTTCACGGACGTAGATCTGAAGCTTGCGCCCATCCCCGAGCAGGTGGCCGAAGGAGGCTTTGCCGTGACCGCGGATGGCCACCAGACGACCCGCCACCCGGACCCGCAGCTGCATCTGCTCCAGTTCCTCAGCAGTACTGGCCCCGCACTGCTGGATCAGCTCCGGGATGGTATGCGTCCACTCGAACCTGTGAGGATACGGGTCGTATCCCAGCTTCTGGATTTCCGCCAGTTTGGCGTAGCGCTGCTGAATGTGATCCCTGGTCGTAGTCATTGGGCTTCCAGTTCTGCGAGGACGGCGTCCAGCACTCCATTGACGAATTCCGCCGACCGATCATCGCTGCCGTAGGTGCGGGCGATCTCCACTGCCTCGTCGACGATCACCGCGCGGGGGGAAACCCCGGCCAGGTATTCCGCTACCGCGGTCCTCAGGATGTTGCGGTCCACCGGGTTCAGGCGGTCCAAGCGCCAGTTCCGGGAGAACCGGGCGAGGCGTTCGTCGATGGAGGCCCGCTCGGCGTTGGCGGTCCGGAAAAGCAGCGTGGCAAACTCCCGCACTTCCTCGGAGGCCCGATGGCAGCGCCAGAACAGCTCTTCCACTTCCGACGGCGAAGCGCCGCCCATCTCCTCCTGAAACAGCATCTGCATGGCCAGCTCGCGGCCCCGGCGTCGACTCAACGCGGCTCCAGCTTGCGGAAGAGGTTCGCCATCTCGATGGCGGCCTGGACGGCGTCACTGCCTTTATTGCCGCTCTTGATACCACTGCGGTTCAGAGCCTGCTCGACTGTCTCCGTGGTCAGGACGCCGTAGACCACCGGCAGGCCGGTGCGCAGTGCCACCTCGCCGATCCCCCGGGTCACCTCCGCCGAGAGGTAGTCGAAATGGGGAGTCTCACCCCGGATCAGGCAACCCAGGCACACGATGGCGTCGAAGTTCCCGCTTTGGGCCACCCGCAGGGCGGTCATCGGGATTTCGAAACTGCCCGGCACTCGGACCACGGTGAACGATCCTTCGTCACCGCCGCTGCGTAGGAAAGTGTCTCTGGCACCCTGCAGCAGGCGCTCCGTGATGGCACTGTTGAAGCGGCTCACCACCACCGCCAGACGTAATCCACCAGCCGTCAGCTCACCTGTGATTTCGTTCATCCGCACCCCCTTCCTGCCGCGCAAACCGCGGCGGGCGTTTCTCCAGAAACGCCGCCAGCCCCTCCCGGGCGTCGGCGGAAGCGAAACTCAGTCCGAACAGCGCCGCCTCCAGGGCCAGTGCCTCGCCCTGGGGCATCTCGGCACCGCGCCGCACCGCCTCAAGAGCATACCGGACGGCCACCGGACTCTGCTCCAGGATTCGGCCTGCCAAAGCCCGGCAGGTGGGCAGCAACTCCTGGTCCTCTACGACGCGGTTGACCAATCCGATCCGCCAAGCCTCTTCCGCCGGAATCATCTCGCCGGTGAGCAGCAATTCCAGCGCGGAGGCCCGGCCCACCAGGCGAGCCAGCCGCACGGTTCCGCCGAATCCGGGGATCAAACCCAACTTCACCTCAGGCTGCCCGAAGCGCGCCGACCGCGCCGCCACCCGCACGTGGCAGGCCAACGCCAGTTCGCATCCGCCGCCCAGACAGAACCCGTTGACGGCGGCGATCACCGGCTTGGACAGGGTTTCCAGCCAGTCGCAAACCCGTTGACCGTGACGGGAAAAATCCAGTGCCGTCACCGGATCCATCCCCAGCATCGCCGCGATGTCGGCGCCTGCCACAAAGCTCCGGCTGCCGGCGCCGGTGAGAATCATCGCCCCCACTGCGGGATCAGACTCGATCTCCCCCAGAACGCCGAGCAGCTCGTCCAGAACCTGGGTGTTGAGCGCGTTCAGCGCCGACGGCCGGTCGATGGTCACCACCGCCAGGCGACCCTCTCTTTCGGTTCGGACTGCGGGTTGTTCCGTCATCCCTTCCCGTCCTTCTACTCAGCGTGTCGGATAGTCGTAGAAACCGCTGCCGGACTTGCGGCCCAGCCGGCCGGACCATACCAGGCGCCGGAGCCGCGGCGGGGCCTTCATGCGACTCTCCCCGGACTCCTCGTAGAGGACGTCGGCAATCTCCACGATCGTGTCGAGGCCGATGAAATCCATCAGTTCGAAGGGGCCCATGGGATGGCCACAGCCCAGCTTCATCGCCTGATCCAAGTCCTGGGGGGAGCCGGCACCCTCGAGCGCCCGCACGGCGTCCAGCAGGTACGGGATCAGCAGCCGGTTGACCAGGAAACCCGCCCGATCCGGACTGCGCACCGGAGTCTTCCCCAAAGCCACGGCAAACGTCATCAAATCGTCCAGCAGCTCCGGCTCAGTGAGGGGAGTGGCCACCACCTCCACCAGTCTCATGACCGGCACCGGATTGAAAAAATGCAGGCCGGCGAAGCGGTGGGGGCGGCTGTAGTGCTTCATCAGACGCGTCACCGGCAGGGAGGAGGTATTGGTCACCACCGCGGTCCCGGCCCCGCAGATCCCGCTGAGCCGGGACAGGATCGCCGCTTTCGCTTCCTCGCGTTCCGGCACCGCCTCGATGACCAGCTCGCAGGAGGCGAGCCGCTGCAAATCGGAAGTAACCTCCAGCCTGGCAAACGCGGACTCAGCGGACTCCGCCGTCAGCTTCCCACGTTCCACCGCTTTGTCGAAACCGCGACGCACCGTCTGCCGGGCCCGTTCGGCCAGCTCGTCGTCCGCCTCCACTCCCACACCGCTCATGCCTGCCTGCAGGACCACCTGGAGAATGCCAGAGCCCATCTGACCGCAGCCCACCACGCCCACCAGTCTGAACTCCATGTCGTGCTCCTAGACGACTCCCGCGACCAGCCCCGGCGGCTGTCCCCGGAAGTGTGATTGCAGGTAGTTGTGGATCTCGTCCACTCCACCCAGCCGCACCAGTTCGGCGAGCCGGGCCCGCAGCTCGCCGGCATCCAGCTCGCTTACCAGCTCGCGGAGGGCAGGAATGGCGAGGGCGTTCAGGGACAGGCGGCGATAACCGAGGCCGATGAGGATCTGGGCATGCAGGGGGTGGGCGGCCATCTCGCCGCAGACATAAACCGGCCGACTGGACTGGCCGGCCACCTCCACCACCCGCTGCAGGGTCCGCAGCACTGCCGGGTGGAGGGGATTATAAAGATGGGCGATCTGGTGGTTGAACCGTCCGGCCGCCAGGGTGTACTGGATCAGGTCGTTGGTGCCCACCGAGAGAAAATCGACTTCCGGGGCAATGGCGTCCAGGGTGAGCACCGAAGCCGGAACCTCCAGCAGCACTCCCAGCGGCGTCGGCCCGCGGTCGGAGATCCCCACCTCCCGCTCGATTTCGCGCAACAGCTTCCGGACTTCCACCACCTCGTCCACGCTGGTCACCATCGGCAGAACCACTCGGAGGTCTCCGCAGCGGCGGGCCCGGACAATGGCCCGGAGCTGGGCCTTGAGATCCCGAGGCCGCGTCAGGCTGAGCCGGATCCCCCGCATTCCAAGGGCGGCACCCTCTCCCGCGTCCGGCTGGAGACCCCGTTCGGAGAGGTCCAGGGTACGGATCACCACCGGACACCGGCAGGCGTCTTCCGCCACGGCACGGTACACTTCGTAGTGCTCCTCCTCATCCACCGTCGTGGAACCTCGCCGCAGGCAGATGAACTCGGTCCGAAACAGTCCGATTCCTTCGGCGCCCAGTTTGAGCGAAGCGCGGACCTCATGGCGGAATTCCGTGTTGGCATACAGGTGGATGCGCTCCCCGTCAGCGGTCAAGCACGGTCCCGAAGCGAGGCTTGCCCGCGGGGGAGTCTGGCGCTCCCTGGACGCGGTTCGCCCGGATCCCGCCCAAACCTGGGACGGGACTCCCAACTCCACCAGGCCCGTCGAACCATCGATGTGGACGACCTCCCCGCTGTCGATCCGAACCTGAACGTCCTCGATGCCGCCCACCACGGGAATGCCGATGGATCTGGCCACAATCACCACGTGCGAAGTTTCCCCGCCGCGGGTCATGACCAGCCCCCGGATGCGTTCGAGGGGAAAGCGGGCCAGGACCGAGAGGCCGATTTCCGGTGCCACCAGAATCAGGTCTTCGGAGGTCTCCACATGCCCTTCCGGCGCACTCTCGGACAGGTAGCTGAAGATGCGTCCTATTACCTCCTCGAAGTCGAGGGCACGCTCGCGGAAGAAGTCGTCACGCAGGGAACGATAGGCCGCCAGATAGCGGTCGGCGACGTGGCGCAGTGCCCGTTCGGGGCTGTCCAGGCGCCGGATGCGGGCCTCGATCTCATCCATCAGGACCCGGTCCTCCAGCATGAGAAGGTGGGCTTCAACGATGTAGGAATGCTCCTTGCCGACCAGCGCTTCGAAGCGGCGGGTGTCTGACGCGTACTGCTCCCTCGCCCGCGCCACTGCCTCCCGGAAGCGGTGCAGCTCGGCATCCACGTCGTGCTCACTGATCCGGAGCCGGTAGAAAGCGGGGTAACAGGGTTCAACCCGGTAGGCAAAGCCCCAGCCTTCTCCGGGGGAGAGGGGTTTCCCCTGCAACTGTTCCGGTCGAGTCCGTTCACTCACCGCTCTTCACCAAACCCGCGCTGAAAGAATCCGGTCAAGGCCGCAGCCGCCTCCGCCTCGTCGGCGCCGTCAACTGTCAGGTAGAGGGTTGTTCCCTTGCGCGCCGCCAACAGCAGGAGGCCCAGGATGCTCCGGGCGTCAACTCCGGGGTCACTTTCCTGGCGGGCGACCCTGACCCGGGACTGGAAGCTGGAAACCAGACGCACCAGGCGTACCGCCGCCCTGGCGTGCAAGCCGAGCTCGTTCTCCACCGCCACCGCCGTCCGGATCATTCGCCCAGTACTTCGCCCGCCACCGAAATGTGTTTGCGTCCCTGGTCCCGTACCTTGCGGGCGTGGTCGGCCAGGGAGTCGGTCGCGGCCTGGTTGGCCATCTTGATGACCATGGGCAGGTTCACGCCGGTGACGATCTCCACACGATCCTTCTCCAGCAGCGGCATGGCCAGGTTCGAGGGAGAGCCGCCGAACATGTCGGTCAGGACAATCACTCCCCGCCCGGACTCGACTGCTTTCACAGCTTCCTGGATCCGTTTTCTGGACTCTGCGGCATCGTCGTTCCAACCGATGGAGACAAAGGTCAGGTGGGGCAGATCCCCGACGATGCGACGGGCCGCCTCCAGCAGCTCCTCCCCCAGTCTCCCATGCGTTACCAGCACTCCACCGATCACGGTTTCCTCCCCCACCGGGAAGGCTCACGCCCACCCCAATCCCTCGACACCTCCGAAGCCTTGAACCCTTAAACCCTTGAACCCTTGAAATCTCACGCCCGCCCCCTCAGTCCAACAGGATGTCCCGATGGACGACTTTGACCTCGATCCCCTGCTGTGAGAGGCGTTCCGCCAGACGACGGACGATGTAAACCGACCGGTGCCTGCCCCCGGTACAACCGATGCCGACGGTGCAATAGCTCTTGCCCTCCCGGGCATACCGCGGGAGCAGGTATTCTAGCATCCCAGCGATGCGCTCCAGGATTTCCGCCGTCTCGGGTATCCGCTCCATGAAGTCTTCGATCTCCCGGTCTTCGCCGCTCTTGGGCCGCAATGCCGGGTCGAAGTAGGGATTGGGCAGGAAACGCACGTCGAAGACCAGATCGGAGTTGAAGGGGAGGCCCCGCTTGAAACCGAAGCTGATCAGGGTGAGCACCGGCCCGGCGGAGGAATGTTCCCCCTGGAACTGCTGGTAGATCAGTCGTCTCAGGTCATGGCTGGACAGCTCGGTGGTGTCGATCACCATATCGGCCATTTCCCGAATGTCCGCCATCGCTTCGCGCTCCCGCCGGAAACCCTCCAGCAGCGTCGCGTCACGGGCCAGCGGATGCACGCGTCGGGTCTCGGAGTAGCGCTGGGCCAGCACCCGGTCGGAGGCGTCGAAGAACAGCACCTGGGAGTCGAACGGCAACTGCTTGATCCGGCGGAAGAGCTGCTTGAGGTCGTCCGCCGACTCACCCAGCCGGGCGTCGACGGTCACTGCCAGGCGATCGATCTTGCCGCCGGAGGCCAGGGTCATTTCCACCAGGCGCGGCACCAGGGCGGTGGGCAGGTTGTCGACGCAGAAGTAACCCAAGTCCTCGAAGGCCTTGAAAGCGGTCCGTTTGCCGGAGCCGCTCATCCCGGTGATGATCACCATCTGCCGGTGCCGGGCCGGCTGCTCAGTCGACATCGTCGTTACCCGCCAGCCGGCGCTCCAGCTCGTCGAAGAACCCGCCGTCCGGTCGATACCCCTGTTTGCGCAACAGGTGGATTCGAACCGCTACTTCCACCAGCGTCGCCACGTTCCGTCCGGAGGCCACCGGGAGCGTCACCATCGGGACCGATCCGTCCAGCAGTTCGAAGTGGCGGCCGGTTATCCCCAGTGGGTCCTGGGCCGGCTGTCCCCGCCACTCTACCAGCTCCACCACCAGATCCACCTCTTTCTGGCTGCTCACCGAGGAGATTCCGAACAACTCGCGGATGTTGATGATTCCAAGTCCCCGAACTTCCATGTGGAACTTCAGATGTTCGGGACCGGAACCCACCAGCCGGTCGAGTCCGAGTCGGCGGATCACCACCAGATCGTCACTCACCAGCCGGTGCCCCCGCAGCACCAGCTCCAGCGCACACTCGCTTTTCCCGATCCCGGAATCCCCCAGAATCAGCACCCCCATGCCGAAAACCTCCATCAGGACACCGTGGATGGTGGTGGAGGGAGCCAAACATTCCTCAAGGTATTCGGTGACCTCGTCAATGGCCCGGGAACTGATGACCGGGGTGAGCAGCATGGGCACCGCGTGTTCCCGGGCGGCGCGCACCATTTCCGCAGGAGGCTCGAAGCCCCCCGTGACCACGATGCCGCAGATCCGGTGCTGAAACAGTCCGGCCAGGGTCGCCGCAAGCTGATCCGGCGCCACCCGGTTCAGAAAGTTCGCTTCGGTGCGGCCGATTACCTGGATCCGGCCGGCGTGCAGGTAATCAAAGTAGCCGGCCAGCGCCAGACCGAGCTTCTGGATCCGGGGTGAAGTAATCCGATTGTCGAGCCCGTTGGCTCCTCCGGTGAGACGCAATTCGAGCGATCGGGCCTTGTCCTCGTAAAGCTGGCGAATGGTGCGGAACGGCTCGGCCGTGGCCATCAAGCTCCTCCCGGGACTGCAACTGGCGGGCGGACTCCTTCACTGCAGAAGGCTCATCTTGCGTTCCCGGGAGCCCGCGATATGCATCTGGTCCCGGTACTTCGCCACTGTCCGGCGGGTAATCTGGATACCGTCCCGGCTGAGCAGTTTGGCGATTTTCTGGTCCGACAGAGGGCGCGCAGAGTCTTCCGCCTCGATGATCTTCTTGATCTTTTCCTTGACGTGGACCGAGGAGACATTCTCCCCGTCTGCACCCTCCACCCCCACAGTGAAAAAGCGGCGCAATTCAATCACGCCCTGCGGCGTGTAGGCGTACTTGTTGGCGACCACCCTGGAGATGGTCGACGGGTGGACTCCCAGCTCGGCGGCAATATCCTTGATCAGCATGGGCTTGAGATGCATCCGGCCATGCTCCAGGAATTCCCGCTGTCGGTCCACGATGGCCCGGCAGACCCGATAAATGGTCTGCTGCCGCTGGTCGATGCTCCGGATGAGTTCCAGCGCCGAGCGGAACCGCTCCTTCACGTAACTGCGCGTGTCCTTCGAGATTTCGTTGCCTTTCAGCAGCAGGCGTCGGTAAGTCCGGTTCAGCCGGAGGTGCGGCATGCCGTCGTCGTTGAGGACGATCTGGTAATCCGAGCCGATTTTGTAGATATAGACGTCAGGGCGGATGTAGACCGGCTCCCGCGAGTTGTATTTCTGGCCGGGCTTGGGTGAAAGCTTGCGCAAAACCGCCAGAGCCCGCCCCACTTCCGCCAGGTCGCACCGCAGATGGCGGGCGATCTCCTTGAACTTCTTCTTTTCCACCAGCGGCAGGAACTCCAAGACGATCCGTTCCGCCAGACTGCCTTCCAGCTCCAACGCGCGCAGCTGGATCAGCAGACACTCCTGGAGGTCGCGGGCTCCCACCCCCAGGGGATCCAGAGACTGCACCACCGCCAGTGCCTTCTCCACCTGCGCCGGCGTGGCTTTCAGGGCCTCGCACACCTCCGGCACCGAAACCCCAAGATAGCCGTCCTCGTTCAGGTTGCCCACCAGATAGTCGGCAATCTCGCGAATCGCCGGATCCAGATCCATCAGGTTGAGCTGCCAGTTCAGGTGGTCGGTGAGGGTGGGACTGGCCGTGAGGAACATCTCGAAAGTCGGCCGGTCGTCGGGGGCCGCCTCATATTCCCGGTTGCGGTAGGGCTGGCCCAGATACTCGCCAAAGAAGTAGTCGTAATCGAAATCGTCGGCAGCGGACTCAACCTTCTCCTCGGTTTCCTCACGTTCCGGAGGGTTGTCGCGGCCGCTTTCAGGCTCGGCTCCGTCGGGCACCTCTTCGAGAAACGGATTCTTGACCAGCTCCTGCGTCATCAGATCGCACAGTTCGAGCTGGTTCAAGGTCAACAGCTCGATCTTCTGCAACAGCGACGGTGTCATCGCCAGCCGCTGCGACAGATGCACGTTCAGAGTCGGGCGAAGTTGGTTCTTGCTCACGTCCTGGAAACCCTGTCCGGCCCTTGAAAAATCAGCCGGAAAATCGGTTCACCACTCGGCTCAGTATAGTTTGAAATGTTCGCCGAGGTAAACTTTCCGGACCTCCAGGTCATCCGACAGACGGTCGGGTGTGCCGGACCGGAAGATGGCACCCTCCTTGATGATATAGGCCCGATCGGTGATGCGGAGAGTTTCCCTCACGTTGTGATCGGTGATGAGAACGCCGATCCGCCGTTCCTTCAGATGTCCGATGGTTTTCTGCAGGTCCATCACCGCCAGGGGATCGATCCCGGCAAAGGGTTCGTCCAGCAGGATGAAGGACGGTCGGGTGACCAGAGCACGGGCGATCTCCAGCCGGCGCCGTTCCCCGCCCGAAAGGGTGTAGGCTCGATGCTTCCGCAGCTCGGCGATGCCGAACTCTTCGAGCAGGTCGCTGACCACCTGATCGGCGACGCCCGGTGTCATGCCCAGGATCTCGGCAATCGCGTACAGGTTGTCCTCGACCGTCAGTTTCCGGAAAGCTGAGGGCTCCTGCGGCAGATAGGTGATTCCCCTGCGGGCCCGCTGGTACATGGGAACCCGGGTAATGTCCTCGCCGTTCAGAAAGACGGCTCCCGAATCGGGCGGCGTGAGGCCCACCAGCATGTAGAAGGTGGTCGTTTTCCCGGCGCCGTTGGGTCCCAGCAGTCCTACCACCTCACCTGAATGAAGCTCCAGGTCGACGCCGTCGACCACACGTCGGCCCCGATAAGTCTTGCTTACGGACCTGGCCTCGAGCTTGGGCACGAACTCCTGTACGGACATGGAAAGGCCGACTCCATTCTACAGGGTAAGCCGGCGGGCGGGTTCAGACGGGTTCAGAAGGTTAGGAAGTTCAAACGTTCGGTCCTTCCGGGATTCCCGTGCCTGAACCGGCAGTGCGCTCGGCCGCGGGGACTGTCCCCATGAACCGTGGGGACTGTCCCCAACAGGGAGCAACGGCCGGGCCGGGGCGTCGACGACCCTCCGGGGCTCAGGGCCGATCGTCAGCGGCCCGTCCAAGCCGGGCCTGGGCTCAGTCCCGGTCCCGCCTCCGGCGCGTCGGTGGTTCTGACCCTCGGAACGGTTCCGGTTGCACCATCGGTGCCGAGGGGACGGGCTAAGCGTCCAGGGTCTTGCGCACGGCGTGCGGCGCCCGCCCGGCGTCAACTTTGCAAACTCGTGCGTTAGT
>FWPU01002708.1_pt1 | contig 47509 bp, 41 predicted proteins | sample 2228361 | NCBI WGS metagenome assembly FWPU01 (sample SAMEA103939777, study PRJEB20133) | metagenome
GGTTCTCTGGCTCACCTTCAGTGGACGAGCGTCGGCTCGTACGGCGACTCGGCGACGCGCAGCGGTGCCAGCTTCCGTAGATGGTCGGGCGAGAGCAGAAAGCCGCGCTCGGGGAAGCCGAGGCCGGCGTGCGTCCACTCGGGGACGAAGACGATGGGCTCGGCCGCGCCGTTGTAGCCGAGCTGCACGAGCAGGTCGGCTTCGAAGGCGCGGCAGCGCTTCTCACAGCAGGTGAAGGGCTCGAGCACGCGGTAGAGGCCCTCGGCCGGGAGCGGCACCAGCGTCGATGCGTACGCCTCGTCGACCGTGTGTCCGTGGCTGTGGAAGCGGGCCCGGTTCAGGTTCCAGCCGCTCGGCAGGTAGATGCCTGGGCCGACCTCGCCGTGGTTGTGGAAGTAGACGAGCCTCCTTGCGGGCACGTCTGCCACCGCGCGCGTGGTTCGGTACAGGCCGCAGGGGGGCAGGGCCATGGCGTCAAGGCTCGAGGGTCAGCGTCGTCTCGCCGAGCACCTTGCCTGCTTCGTCGAAGAAACGCGCCCGCACCTGGGTGGGCCCTTCGAGCCAGTCCGACACCGGGGTGGAGAACGGGAGCGGTACGTCGACGCCCGTACCGACCGCGCCCGAGGCGTCATCCGTCGGGAAGAAGCGCTGGCCGCTCGCGGGAATGTCGATGTGCAGCCGGCTCGCGCGCGGAGCGGTGTACGTGAACTGAACCGCCGAGCCGGGAGGGCAGGCCAGGCGTCCGCCGGGCCGAGCCTCGGCCGTCACCTTGGGCGTCGGACCGACCGCGACGCAGAAGGCCCGCACGCCGAAGGTGGACGAGCGGCCCGACCGGGCCTGAAACTCTTCCTGCGCGGCTCGTGAGAGCGGCAGCGCCAAGAGAAGGAGCGCCAGCGCTCCCAACGCGGGCATCAGCCGGTGCCACCAGGCGGAACCTGGCGCCTCGAGCGGCTTCACGCGCGCCAAAAGCAAGGGCTCGAGGATCTGCGCCCGGTCGGGCGAGAGGGAGCCCTTCTCGAGCACGGCCTCGACGCGGGCGATGCGCTCGTACTGGTCCCGGCAGCCGGCGCAGTGGGCGACGTGCTCGCGGAGCGCCGCGAACGAGCGGGCGTCGAGCTCGCCCACGAAGAGGGCGTCGATGGCCTGCATCGCTCCATCGCACGTCATGCGCCCACCTTGCTCCGCATGAAGGACCAGCCGCTGGCCGTCAGGTCCTTCAGGTAACCGCGGCTCTTGAGGAACGCGAGCAGCTTCTTCTTCAACGCCAGCTCGCGCCGCCGGAGCTGGATGCGCGTCAGCCCCATGCGCTCGGCGGCGGCCTCCTGCGCCAGGCCCTGGTCGAACCGCAGCTCGTACAGGTGCGCCTCTTCGGCCGACAGGCTGGTGCGGAAGTTGCGAAGCAGCTCCTCGACCTCGCGGTCTTCGAGCTGACGATGAGCGTCCTGCGACTCGGCCAGCGCCTGATCCAGCTCGTCGGCGCCGGGGGCGAGGCCCACCGCCAGCTCGCGGGCGCGGCTCGTCTCGAGGAGATAGTTGCGGGCGATGCCCATCAGGAATTGCTCGTAGGGGCGGATGCCGTCGTAGACCATTCGCGCCCTGGGCTCGAACGCGCGGGCAAAGACCTCGAGCACGGCGTTCTCGATTTCGAACGACGACCTCAAGATGGCAAACCCTCGCCCGCGGAACGCCGCCGCCCGAAGCATGCGCGTCAATGCACCGACGTGTCGCCGGTACACCTCGGCCAGGGCTTCGGGGTCGCCGTCCCGAAACCTACCCAAGAGCGTCCGATCCCACTCCATTCCCGGGGTGCATATCCCGCCCCGGGTCACCTCGTCACGCCCGTATTGCCACCAGCCGGCAACTCGGGATCGCCTCGCTACGAAAAACGTGCACTCGGCACGACGCGGCCGTCGCGGGCCGACTCTGGGGTAGACTTCGCCGTGATGTGGTCGCAGCTCGCATGCCTCGCCGTGGCGCTGTGGGCCTTTCAGGCGGCCGCCGACCGGCCACAGTACGCGCTCATCGTCGCCAACAACGCGAGCAACGATCCGAAGGTGCCGGCGCTCAAGTTCGCCGACGACGACGGGGCCCGCTACTACGAGCTGTTCGCCCCGCAATCGCGCGAGGTGGTGCTGCTGTGGGTGCTCGACGACGAGACGCAGCGGCGCCACCCTGGCCTCGCCGCGCGCACCAGGCCGCCGACCCGCCGCGAGCTTCTCGAGGCGCTGGCACGCCTGAACGAAGCGATGGCCGCCGACCGCAAGCGGGGAGACGAGCCGGTCCTGTACTTCGTCTTCACCGGGCACGGGCAGCGGGGACAGGCGGGCGAGGGGAGCATCTCGCTGCTCGGTGAGAGCTTCACGCGGTCCGAGCTCTACGAGCAGGTGCTGGCGAAGAGCGAGGCCGCGTACCTGCACCTCATCGTCGACGCGTGCGATTCCTACTTCTTCGTCAACTCGCGCGGATCTTTGCCCGTGGCGAAGGCCCAGGCCGATGCCGTGCTGAGCTACCTCGACGAGAAGACCTTGGCGCGCTACCCGAACGTCGGCGTGGTGCTGTCGACGAACAACCAGCAGGAGAGCCACGAGTGGTCGGCCATCAGCGCGGGCGTCTTCTCGCACCAGGTCCGCTCGGCGCTGGCCGGGGCCGCCGACGTGAACGGCGACGGGCGCGTCGAGTACAGCGAGCTGCGCGCCTTCGTGGCCGCGGCCAACTCGCGCATCGACGATCCGAGGGCGCAGGTCAGGCTGTTCGCGCAGGCGCCGTCGCGGAATCGCTCGGTGCCGCTGGCCGACCTCGGCCGCCGCTCTTCCTTCGCGTACCTGATGCTCCCGGCCGAGCTTTCCGGCAGGTACTGGGTCGAGGACGAGCGCGGCGTGCGCCTGGCCGAGCTTCACAAGGAGCGCGAGCGCGCCCTTCTCCTCGCCGTCCCCGCCGGGCGCACCCTCTTTTTGCGCTCGTTCTTGAAGGAGGCCCGGTTCCAGGCGATGCGGCCGGGTACGGTCGTGGACGCGGGCGGGCTGTCGTTCGAGCTTTCGGCGGTCGCCTCGCGCGGGCCGATCGAGGACCAGTTCCGCGAGAAGCTGTTCGCGACGCCGTTCGGTCCCAGGTTCTACGGCGGGTTCGTCTCGTCGAGCGGCGAGCTGCCCGTCGCTCCTCCCCCGATGCCGGATCTGACCGAGTGAGCCGCTCCCGAAAGGGAGCGAGGCGTGAGGGATGATCGCCACCTGGCTGCTCGCCATTGCCGCCGCTTGCACCGGAGAGCCCGTCGTGGTGGCTCCGTTCGAGCCGTTGGCGACGTCGCCCGCGGTCGCCCGCGAGGTCGAAGAGCGCGTGCGCAAGGAGATCGCCGCCACCGCCGGTCTGTGCGTCGAGGAACGGGGGCGCACCATTCGCAAGCTGGCGAAGTACGAGAACCAAAGGCTGCCGGTGTGCGCCGACGAGACGTGCTCTGCCGCCCAGGCCCGGGCGATGGAGGCGAAGTGGCTGCTCACCGGCGTGGTGCTGGGCGTGGGCGGGCGCATCAACGTCTCGCTCACCTTGTCCGGCGACGTCGTCGGCAAGCAGCGGCGCACGACGGTCGCGGCCGACGAGGAGGGCGCGCTCGCTCCGTCGGTCCGGGCGCTGTTCCTCCCCGGTCCGGCGCCGAGCGAGAAGAGCGGCGGGGCACGCCCGGCTCGCGGCGAGAAGACGCGCCTCCCGGCAATCCTCGTGGCGAGCGCCGGTGCGGTGAGCCTTGCGGCGGGCGGGTTGCTCGGGGCGGCGTCGCAGCGGACCGCGCGCTCGTTGGAGGCGGGCGCGACCGGGTGTTCAGGCACGGGCGAGGCGTACCGCGACTGCTTCGACGCGCGAATCCGCCAGGGGCGGGAGCAGGCCGCCGGGGCCAACCTCCTCTTCGGAGCGGGCGCGCTGCTTCTGGCTGGGGCGTCGGTGATGTTCGTCTTCGAGCTGCCGTGATGCGCACTGCCCAAGCCATCGCCCCGCTGCTCGTCGCCGCGTGCACTTTCGGGCCCGATCTGTCGCGGTATCCCCCGTGCGGTGCATCCGACGAGTGCCCGAGCGGGTGGCTGTGTCTGCGCGAGGAGCGCCGGTGCGTGCCCGAGTGCGGCGAGCAGGCGACGTGCGAGCCGTTCGACGGAGGGCAGGGCGGTGGCGCGGGTGGTGGTTCCGGCGGTGGCGCGGGTGGTGGCTCCGGCGGCGGCGCGGGCGGCGGCGGCGGAACGGCGCCGGCCCTGTGGCTTTCGGACGCGGGCCCTCCTCCCGGCGTCGAGTCGAAGAGCTATCAGCACACCTTTGCTGCCGACGGCGGCACGCCGCCGCTCACCTTCCGGCTGGCGCGTCAGACGTTGCCGGCCGAGCTGAACCTCACCGGCGACGGGACGCTGTTCGGCACGCCGGCCAGCGCCGGCGACTTCGACTTCCAGGTGACGGTGGAGGACGGTAGCAGCCCGCGTCAGGTGGCGTCGGCGCCGTACCGGCTCACCGTGCGTCGACTGCTGCGCATCGGCACCCAATCGGCGCTGCCCACGGGCGTGGTGAACCAAGCGTACGGCGTCGAGCTGTACTCGACCGGTGGCACCGGGAGCTACGCCTATGCGCTCGACGGCGGTGCTCTTCCGCCCGGGCTGATGCTCGCCGGCAACGCACTCTCGGGCACGCCCACCCAGTCCGGCTCGTTCGGCTTCGGGCTGGCGGTGGTCGACCCCGGCCCGCCCCAACAGGTGTCCACGCGCGCGTACACGGTGCAGATCAACGCGCTGCCGCCGACGACGATGGCCATCGCCACCCAGTCGCTCGCCGATGGCCGCGTGGGCACCTTCTATGTCCAGAAGCTGAAGGTGCTCGGGGGTACCGCGGGCTACACGTGGACGGTGGTGTCGGGCGCGCCGCCTGGGCTGTCCATCCCCACCGGGCAGGACGAGCTGCGGGGCACGCCGACCGACGCCGGCACCTACAACGTCACGCTGCGCGTGCGCGACAGCGGCGCCGTCCAGATGCAGGACGAGAAGACGCTGACGCTGCGCGTCTACTGAAGGCGATCCAACCAGCGGCCGTCCAGTCAAGTCGGTGAGGAAATTCGCCGCCGATATCCAGTCCCCCGACTATCGGCGGCGGGCGCAGGTCATCGAGGTGATGGCCTGCGCTTCTTTTTTTGTCCGCTCATCATGGGTGGGCTTCGGGTGCGGCCTCGTACGCGGCCCGCCGGAGGAGCTCACGCACCTCTTCATCCGAGGTCTGGCCGAAATCGTCGTACCAGGCGCCCACCGCGAAGAACGTGCGCGGCACGAGCAGGGCGATGAGCTCGTCGGCGATCGCGCCGATCATCTCGGCCGCCTGGTCGGACGATACCGGTACCGCGACGATCACCACCGCCGGCTGGAGCCCACGCACCGCCTCGACCGCGGCGCTCATCGTCGAGCCGGTCGCCAGGCCGTCGTCCACCAGAATGACCGTCTTCCCGCGCACGTCGACGGGAGGCCGGCCGGCGCGGTAGAGCGCGTCGCGCCGTGCGACCTCGGCGGCCTCGCGCGCCGTCACCTGCTCGATCTCGTCGTCGCCGATGCCGAGGACCTCGGTCACCGAACGATCGAGCACGCGCGTGCCCCCCGAGGCGATCGCCCCCATGGCCAGCTCCTCGTGGCCGGGCACGCCCAGCTTGCGGACGACGAAGACGTCGAGGGGTACGCCGAGGGCGCGGGCGACCTCGTAGCCGACGGGCACTCCTCCGCGCGGCAACGCGAGGACCCGCACGTCGGGCCGCCCGGCGAACGCCCCCAGGCGGCGCGCCAGCTCCCGTCCCGCATGGGCCCGGTCGGCGAAGCGATGCACCATGAGGCAACGCTGGTGTCGCCCGCGGACACAGAGAAGGCGGTACGGGGCGGCGGGGGGCTCGCCGCGCCGCTGGCTGACGCGTTCGACGCGACTGGCCATCTCCTGCAGAGGAGGAGGACGCCATGGCGATGCGAATCGAAGACCTGATGAAGCGCAACCCCGAGTGCGCGCACGAGAACGAGAACATTCAGCAGGCGGCGAAGCGGATGCGGGACCAGAACATCGGCTTCCTGCCGGTGTGCGACCAGAGTATGCGGCCGATCGGAACGCTGACCGACCGCGACATCACCATTCGCGCGGTGGCGAACGACAACCGCCCGAGCGAGACGCGCGTCGGCGAGGTGATGACCCGCGAGGTCGTCGCGTGCCGGCTCGGCGACGACATCAAGGACGCCGAGCGGCTGATGGGCGAGCACCAGAAGTCGCGCGTGATGGTCTGCGACGAGTCGGGCCGGCTGGTCGGCGTGGTCAGCCTGTCCGACATCATCGAGCAGGACTCGGGCCGCCGCGCCGTGGCGACGCTTCGCGAGATCGCCGCGCGCGAGTCTCGCCTCTGACTACGCCGGCGCGGGCAGCCGCCCCCGGCCGGTGAGCGCGGCCTCGAACGGATCTCGCGCGCCGAGCCGGCGGGGGACGGCTCGCAGGTTGAAAGCCGACGGGTCGAGTTGCCGGTCGAGCTCGCTTTAGCCGAGCGGCGTCGCGACCGGCGCTCCGTCCCGCGCGCGGAGCGAATAGGGCGCGATCAGCGTCTTGCCCCAGCCGTTCTGGGCGACGTCGAGGAACAGGCGGTCGCCGCCGCGGCGCGGATCTCGCTCGAGCGTCACGCCGGGCACCGCGCGGGCGACCGCACGGCCGAGTTGCCGCGCGAACGACAGCGCTTGCTCGGCCTCGCCGCCGACGTTCTGCTGGAACCACGACGGCCGGTCGATGCCGTCGGGCCAGTGCTCGAACTGGAGCGGCCGGCCGGCCATCGCCCGCAGCATGCGCGGTGCGACGGTGAGGAAGTACTCGGCCACGTCGCGCCTGGTGATGCCGTCGCGCGGGTAGACGAGCCGCTCGGGGTTGGTGAGGAGGAAGGTGTGCACTCACCGCCGGGGTGACGGGCAGAGGTGCCGGTAGGCGACCGTCATCAGCGCCTCGAGCGACGGCACGGGCCAGCGCGCGCCGGCTGACGACCGAAAGCGCGTGCACCACTCGATGTACGCCCAAAGCTGCGTCGGGCTCGGCGAAACCCGCTCGCGCGCGGTCTTGGTCGTGAGCAGCGCCTCCATCGGGGTCAGGCCCCGGCTCACCAGCACGCAGAGGGTGAGCAGCGGGCTTCGGCCGATGCCGTGCTCGCAGTGGATGAGCACCTTCTCCTGCCGATCGACGCGCGGGCCGATCCACGCGACGCCGGTGTCGAGCATCTCCTGCGAGAGCGCGGTCATGTCGATGGTGGGCAGATGGAGCAGCTCAATGCCGTGCGCCGAAAGGAGCGCCTCGTCGTCGCAGCACTCGTGCCGAACGTCGACCACGTGGCGCACCGATAGCCCGCGGGACAGGAGCGGGCACGCGGACGGCGGGAAGCTCCCCCCGACGGCGAGCAGGGGAGTCACCCACGAGAGGTTCAGCTCCATCGGCCCGGGATCTTGAGCCCGCCGGGCGGGGAGCGCCAGTCGGTCGGGCCCCGAACATCGGCCGGTACCCGAATGACCGTTCCCTCCGGTCGGATGCGTTCCAACTCTTTCCGCCGTGCCCGGGGGTCTCGTCGAATGAAGCTGGTCGTCTTCGGTTTGTCGATCAGCTCGTCGTGGGGAAACGGCCACGCCACGGTGTGGCGCGGGCTGGCCGCGGCGCTCGCCCATGCGGGCTGCTCGCTCGTCTTCTTCGAGCGCGACGTGCCGTACTACGCGGCGCATCGGGACCTCCACGAGGTGCCCGGCGGCGAGCTGGTGCTGTACTCGTCGTTCGACGAGGTGGTGCCGAAGGCGAGGCGGCTCCTCGACGGAGCGGACGCGGCGATGACCACCTCGTATTGCCCCGACGCGGTGCGCGCGGCGGACCTCATTCTCTCGTCCCGGGCGAGGGTGAAGGCGTTCTACGACCTGGACGCGCCGGTGACGGTGGAGCGCGCGCGCGCCGGCGAGCGCATCGAGTACCTGCCGCCGTATGGGCTGTCGCCGTTCGACCTGGTGCTGTCCTTCACCGGTGGCCGCGCGTTGCGCGAGCTCGAGCGGAGGTTCGGCGCCCGCCGCACCGCGCCGCTGTACGGCAGCGTCGATCCTTCGGTGCACCGCCGCGTCGAGCCACAGGAGCACTACCGGGCCGATCTCTCCTACCTCGGCACGTACGCCGCAAATCGGCAGGACCGGCTCGAGCAGCTCTTCCTCGCCGTTGCGGCGCGCCTGCCGCAGAAGACCTTCGTCATCGGCGGAGCCCAGTACCCGGCGGACTTCCCCTGGCGGCCGAACGTGAAGTTCGTGCGGCACCTGCCTCCGTCCGAGCACCCGGCGTTCTACTCGAGCGCGCTGCTGACCCTGAACGTGACGAGAAGGCCGATGGCCGAGATGGGCTACTGCCCGTCGGCGCGGCTGTTCGAGGCGGCGGCCTGCGGCGTGCCGGTGCTCACCGACGACTGGGAGGGCCTGACGGAGTTCTTCGCGCCCAACGAGGAGATCATGGTGGCGACTTCCACCGACGAAGCGGTCGAGGCGGTGTCGCTGCCGCGCGAGGTGCTCGGCCGCATCGGAGCCAAAGCCCGCGAGCGCGTGCTCTCGTCGCACACGGCGGATCACCGTGCGCGAGAGCTCATCGAGCTTCTGGCGAAGCCGGCGCGGGCGAGGGGAGCCCAGGCGGAGCCGGCCCTCGCCCGGGAGGAATCCCCTTGAGCACCTGGGGCGTCATCCCCGCGGCGGGCACGGGCAGCCGCATTCAGCCGCTGGCGTTCTCGAAGGAGCTGCTCCCGGTGGGCAGCCGCCTCGAGGGCGCGGTGGAGCGGCCGAAGGCGGTCAGCGAGTACCTGGTCGAGCGCATGGTGCGCGCCGGCGCGCGCAAGCTCTGCTTCGTCATCGCCCCGGGCAAGTCGGACATCGTCGAGTACTACGGCGGCTCGTTCGGGCCGGCGCCGATCTGCTACGTGGTGCAGCCGCGGCCCATCGGGCTGTGCGATGCGCTCTTCCGCGCGCTTCCGCTGGTGAACGCGACCGACGACGTCTTCGTCGGGCTGCCGGACACGGTGTGGTTCCCGGAGGACGGGCTCGAGCACCTGTCGGGCGACCTGTCGTTCCTGCTCTTCCCGGTCGATCGCCCGCAGCTCTTCGACGCGGTGGTGACCGAAGACGCGGGATGGGTGGTCGAGGTGCAGGTGAAGCATCCGCAGCCGCGCTCGAGCTGGGTGTGGGGTGCCTTCAAGCTGACCGGGAGGGTGCTGAACGAGCTGCACGAGCTGTGGAGCGAGCCCGGCCGAAAAGACGAGTACGTGGGCACGCTGGTCAACGCGTACCTGGCGCGGGGCGGCCGGGCCACCGGCGTGCGGGCCGGAGAGGCCTACGTCGACGTCGGCACGCTGAACGGCTACCGCGAGGCCATCTCGCTGCTGTCGGCGATGCGCCCGCTGGCCTCGCGCGCAGCGGCCGCGGGGGAGATGTCATGAAGGCGCGGGGTGCCGGCGAGCTCTCACCGGAGGAGATCCGCCGCCGGGTCGACGGCCTTTCGCCGTGGTTCCACAACCTCGACCTCAAGGGCGTGCGCACCGCGCCGCGGCATTTCCTCGGCGACTACCCGGCGGTGAAGTGGCGCAAGTTCGCGCACGCCATCCCCGCGGACCTCACCGGCAGGTCGGTGCTCGACGTCGGCTGCAACGCCGGCTTCTACAGCCTCGAGATGAAGCGGCGGGGCGCTTCTCGGGTGGTGGGCATCGACACCGACGAGCGCTACCTGGCGCAGGCCCGCTTCGCCGCCGAGGTGAGCGGGCTGGACATCGAGCTGAAGCGGCTCTCGGTCTACGACGTGGCGGCGCTGCGCGAGCGGTTCGATCTCGTGCTGTTCATGGGCGTGCTCTACCACCTGCGGCACCCGCTGTTGGCGCTCGATCTGTTGCACGCGCACGTGGTGGGCGAGTGGTTGGTGTTCCAGTCGATGCAGCGGGGCGGCGGCGAGGTCGAGGAGCTGGCCGAGGACTACCCGTTCGCCGAGACGGCGGTCTTCGACCGACCCACCTGGCCCAAGCTGCACTTCGTCGAGCACGGCTACTCGGGCGACCACACCAACTGGTGGATACCGAACCGCGCCTGCGCCGAGGCGATGCTGCGCAGCGCCGGGTTCGCGGTGGTCGATCACCCGGAAGAGGAGGTCTACGTCTGCCGCAGGGCGTCGATCGGCGGCGAGCTGCGGGCCGTCTACCCGCACCGGCCCGAGGAGTGAGCCATGGTCGAAGCGGTGATGATCTGGAACGAGCCGAACAACCTCTCGCACTGGGACTTCGAGATCGACCGCGACTGGAGCGAGTTCGCCCGCATGGCCATTCTGGCCGCGGACGCGGTGCGCTCGGTGAGCCAGAAGGTGCGCATCGTGCTCGGCGGCATCTCCCCCATCGACCCGTCGTTCATCGCCAACATGAAGGGCAAGGGCGTGCTCGACCACGTCGACGCGGTGGCGGTGCACGGCTTTCCGCTCGATTGGAACCACTGGCAGATCGACGAGTGGCCGAGCCGGCTCGACGAGATCCGCGCGGTGACGGACAAGCCGCTGTGGATCTCGGAGGTCGGCGTGTCGACGTTCGGCGCCGAGGAGGTGCAGGAATTCGGGCTCAGGCGGAGCGCCGAGCTGCTCTTGGGCAAGTCGCCGCGCATCCACTGGTACAGCTTGTACGATTTGCCCAAGGCCTGGCCGGCCACCACGCGGCACCGCGAGGCCGAGGGCTCGGCGTACTACCGCCACTTCTACATGGGGCTCATCCGCGAGGACGGCGTGCCCAAGCGGGCGCTCCGCCACTTCGCCGACTACACGCCCGAGCTGGGCATCTGCCAGTGGTTCCATTTCGAAGACCACCGGCTGGACGCGGCGGTGGGGTGGCTCAAGCGGCTCAAGGTGACGCACCTGCGCACCGGGCTCTCGTGGGCCGACAGCCACCGGCCGAACGCCATGGCGTGGTTCGACCGGCAGATGTCGGCGCTCTCCGAGTTCGAGGTGACGGTGACGTACTGCTTCACCCCGGCATCGGCGGGCAAGCGGCCGCACCACACCAGCCCTCCGAGGCACCCCGAGGAGTTCGCCGATTTCTGCGCGCGGATGACGAAGCGGTACGCGTGAGGCCGCGCCTTCACACGGAGCAGGCCATGACGGACGACGGCGGCAGGCTGGCGGTGTTTCTGCCGGGGCTCGGCGCGGTGGCGACCACCTTCGTCGCCGGGGTCGAGCTGCTCAAGCGGGGCAGGGCGGCGCCGGTGGGCTCGGTGACCCAGCTCGGCCTCGTCCGCCGCGGGGACGAGCAGCCGGTGCGCGTGCGGGACCTGTTGCCTCTGTGCCGAATCGAGGCGCTCTCTTTCGGCGCCTGGGACATCGTCGGCGAGAACGCGGCCGCGGTGGCGGCCCGCTCTGCCGTGCTCTCGGAAGCGCACCTGGCGGAGGTGCGAGTCGCGCTCGAGCGACTGTCGCCACGGCCGGGCGTGCACGATCCCGAGCTCGTTCGCCGCATCCGGGCGAATCACGTCGTCGCCGAGCGCCACCACCGGGAAAAGGTGGAGGTGCTGCGACGCGACATCCAAGACATGAAGCGCGAGCTGAAAGCCGATCGCGCGGTGATGGTGCACTGCGGCTCGACGGAAGGCTTCCGGCCGCTGGGCCAGGTACACGAGTCGCTTCGCGCGTTCGAGCGGGGGCTCGATGCGTCGGATCCGTCCATCACTCCGACGATGCTGTACGCGTACGCATCGCTCTCCGAGCGCGTGCCCTTCGCCAACGGCACGCCCAATCACGCGGTCGAGGTGCCCGCGCTCGAGCAGCTCGCCCGCGCGAAAGGCGTGCCCATCGCCGGGCGTGACTTCAAGACCGGCCAGACGATGTTGAAGACGGCCATCGCTCCGGCGCTCAAGGCGCGACTGTTGGGGCTCAAAGGGTGGTTCTCGACCAACATCCTGGGCAACCGCGACGGCGAGGTGCTCGACGACCCGCAGTGCTTCCGCTCGAAGGAGGTCACCAAGACGGGCGTGCTCGACGCCATTCTCGAGCCCTCCGTCCACCCCGAGCTCTACGGCGAGGTGAGCCACAAGATCTCGATTCACTACTACCCGCCGCGCGGCGACGCCAAGGAGGGCTGGGACAACGTCGATCTCTTCGGGTGGCTCGGCTACCCGATGCAGATCAAGGTGAACTTCCTCTGCCGCGACTCGATTCTCGCGGCGCCGCTGGTGCTCGACCTGGCGCTCTTGCTCGACGTGGCCGCGCGCGCCGGGCGGTCGGGCGTGCAGGACTGGCTCTCGTTCTACTTCAAGAGCCCGATGCCGGCGGAAGGCCGCCCGGTGGAGCACGACCTGTTTTGCCAGCGCGAGCGGCTCGACGCCGAGCTGTTCGCGCTCGCCGACGAGCTGTCCCGCCGGCCCGAGCGGCTCCGCCCCTGAGCGGTCACTGTTTCTTCAGGAAGGCGGCGACGCTGGGCTGCTGCCGCTGCTTCACGGCGACGCACAGCTCGAGTTGCTCGAGCGCCTGGGCCAGAATGCGCGGCCCGCCGGGCGCTCTCGAGGTGCGCTGGCCGAAGAAGGCCTCGGCATCGGCGCGCGTCTTCTCGTCGCACATCGCCGTGCCGGAGAACGCCAGGTACGCGGCGTAGTCGCGCGGCAGCCGTCTCACCAGCTCGTCGTAGTGCTGCTTGACGAATCGATACGCCTGCTCGCGCGTCTCGCGGTTCGACGTGGCCACCCACACCGCCTGAATGGACTCGCGCACGTCGAACGCGTCGGACAGGGTCAGCTCGAGCGCCTCGGCGTTGAGCTTCGGGTCGCGCATCGACGCCAGCGCGAAGAGCAGGCGTTGGCGGTCCTTCCGCGACTGCTCGCGCTTGGCGGCATTCAGCAGCTCGTCGAAGAGCGCCCGATCTCCGTCGAGGGCGCCGAGCTCGATCACCACCTCGACCAGGTCGGGGTGGATGGCGTCGCGCCGCTTCACCCAGTCGGAGAGGAGCGCCCGGGCCCGCTTGCGAATCTCGGCGTCGCGGCCGGCATCGCCCACCATCTCCAGCAGCGTGGCGCGGAGCAGGCGGGTGTCGTCGTCCTCTTTCGGTTTGGGCTCGAAGCCGAGCGCCCGGGCGCGGGCGCCGAACGTCTTGCGGACGAAGCGCGCGTAGTTGTCGACGAGCTCGTCGGGCACCAGGTTCGTCTTCAACCCGGCGACCAGCCCGGCGGTGCCGGCGACGACGTGCCGGTCGTCTTCGCCCGCGAGGCTGGCGGCGTAGGTCAGCGCGTCCTGCGCGTCGACGTCACCCGAGCGCACCAGCGCGCCCAGATCGCCGAGAAAGCCGACCCGTTCGGCGACGGAGAGGCTCCGGCCGCGGTCGGCCAGGAGCGCCTTCAGCACGTTCCCATTGGGGAACGCACGGTAGTAGCCGGAGTAACCGTCGTTGCCGACGACCCGGTCGGGGCACTTCTTGGCCTCGGGCAGCGGCAGCTCGGCGGTGGGCTCGGCGAGCAGCGTGCACGTGCGAGCCGTCTGCTTCCCGGCGGTCCAGCGCACGCACACGGGCACGCGCCAGACCTGCGATGCGCTGCCCTTCGAGCCCACCGGCAGGTAACGGCGCTGCTCGAACAAGAGCTTCGGCGCCTGGCCGGCGTCGCACCTCAGCTCGTAGCTCACGAGCGGAACGCCGACCTGCTCGAGGAACGAGGTGAACGCGGGTGCCACGTCCTGGCCCGCTTCGGCGGAGATGGCGGCGAGGAAGTCGGCCGCGGTGGCGTTGCCCCAGGCGTGCTTCGCGAGGTAGCGGCGCACGCCGTTCTGGAACTTCTCGGCCCCGACGTACTGCTCGAACATGCGCAGCACCGCCGCTCCCTTGCCGTAGGTGATGCCGTCGAAGGCGTTGCGGATGTCGTCGTTCGTCTCGATGGGCTGGCGAATTCGGCGTGCGCTCACCAGGCTGTCATTGCCCATCGCCGCCGACTGGCTGGCCACCCGCTCGATGTCGAGCTGCCATTCGGGCTTCCACTCGTGCACGACGCGCGAGGCCATCCACGTGGCGAACGCCTCGTTGAGCCAAAGGTCGTCCCACCAGGCCATCGTCACCAGGTCGCCGAACCACATGTGGGCCAGCTCGTGCGCGCAGACGTTCGCGAAGCTGCGCTGCCGGCGGATGGAGTCGTCGCCCGGCCTGGCGAGGATCAGCGTCGAGCCGAACGTCGTCAGGCCCGGGTTCTCCATGGCGCCGCCGAACAGGGGCACCGCGATGAGGTCGACCTTCTCGTACGGGTAGGGCGAGCCGAAGTACGCCTCGAGCTTCTCGAGAATCGGTCCGGTCGATTTCGCGGCCCACTCGGCCTCGGCCTGCCGTCCCTTGGGCACGATGATGCGGACCGGCGTCTGTCGCTGGCCCCACCTGCCGGCGTCGACCACATCGAACGGGCCGACGGCGAACGCCACCAGGTACGTCGGCAGCGGCTTCGTCTCGGCGAAGCGGACGATGCGCCTCATTCCCTCGACGCGCTCGTTCTCCACCGGCGTGTTGGCGAAGGCCTTCAGCGCCTCGGGCACCTCGAGCGTGAGCTGCCAGGGGACCTTGAACGCGGGCTCGTCGAAGCAGGGATAGATGCGGCGCGCGTCCAGCGGCTCGACGTCGGTGAACGCGTACCAGTGGCCACCCTCCTCTTGGCGGAAGAGGCCGTTCGACTCCTTTTCGTAGACGGTGCCCCGGTACTCGATGGAGAGCGTCGCCTTGCCCGAGACGTCGCGCTTCGAGCTGGAAGCCGACGAAGTCGTCGCCGCCAGGCACCGGCTTCGCGGCCAACGTAGCGTCGGCCGTCTTCAGCGAGGCTCGGTCGATTTTCAGATCCGTGCCGTTCAGCCACACCACCGAGGTCGGGCGCGCGATGTCGAGATCGATCTCCACGCGGCCAGAGAAGGCCTGCTGGCTCGGATCGACCGAGAGCGCGGCGGCATACCGCACGGGGCGGACGTCGTCGCCGAGACGGAAGGACGGAGGTTTCGGTGAAGGGCTCGCCGGCGTCGGAACGGGCGCCGGAGCGGGAGCGGGCGAGACGGCGGGCTGCGGCGTGGCGCAGGCGAACAGTAGCAGCGCTAAGAGGGGAGCTCGGTTCATGGCGGCGGACGATTCGGCTCGGGTCTGGTTGTTGTCAAGCGGACGGCCGCCCGCTGTACGACCGTCGACGCCGCCGATTGCGTTACGCCGCAAGCCCCCGCGACTGCTTCCGCACCAGCGACGCGTAGTAGCCGTTGCGTTCGACCAGCTCGGCGTGGCTCCCCACCTCGACGATTCGGCCCTCGCGCATCACCACGATGCGGTCTGCGTCCACGACCGTCGACAGCCGGTGTGCGATGGAGATCGTGGTGCGTCCATGGGTGAGGCGGTCGAGCGCCTCCTGCACCAGCGCCTCGGACTCGGCATCGAGCGCGCTGGTGGGCTCGTCGAAGACGAGAATGGCCGGGTCCTTCAAAAGCGCCCGGGCGATGGCGACGCGCTGACGCTCGCCGGCAGAGAGCCGGTTGCCGCGCTCGCCCACCAGGGTGTCGTAGCCCTGCGGCAGCTTGACGATGAACTCGTGCGCGTGCGCGGCTCGTGCGGCGGCCTCGATCTCGGACTGGCTCGCCCTGGGCCGCCCGTAGGCGATGTTGGCCCGCACCGTCTCGTTGAAGAGCAGCGCGTCCTGCAGCACCACGCCGATGTGCTGCCGCAGCGATCGCTGCTTGATGCGCCGGAGGTCCTTGCCGTCGACGCGGATGGAGCCCGACGTCGGGTCGTACAGCCGCTGCAGCAGCGCCATCAGCGTGGACTTGCCCGCTCCGCTGGGACCGACCAGGGCCACGCGCTCGCCCGGGCGCACGTGCAGGGTGACGCCGTCGATCATCGGCTTGCCCGGCTCGTACTCGAAACGCACGTTCTCGAAAGAGACCTCGCCGCGGACGCTCTTCAGCTCCTCGGCGTCGGGTGCGTCGCCGAGCGTGTCCTGCGCGTCGAGGATCTTGAAGATCTGCTCGAGCGAAACCTGCGCCACGCGGAGGGTGCGGTACACGCTCGACAGCCCCTGCACCGGGGCGAACAGGCCGCCGACGTATCCGAGCACGGCCACGAGCGTGCCCACCGTGACGTCGCCCCTGATGGCCAACCAGCCGCCGAACGCCAGCGCGGCGATGCGGGCCGCCGCCACCGTGACGTTCTGCGCCGCTCCCACGCCCGAGTCGGTGGCCACGCCGCGGATGACGACGCGATTCGCCTGGTCGACGTCGTAGAGGAAGCGGTGCTTCTCCGCGTCCTCCATGGCGAAGCTCTTCACCGTGACGATGCCCGAGAGCACCTCGTTGAAGCGCGAGTAGATCTTCGACCAGCGCTCGAGGAGCGCGCGCTCGCGTTCGGTCTGGTGCGGAGCGGCCAGCGCGGCGATGGCCGCCGGGAGCGGCGCAAACGCCAGCACCAGCACTGCCAGCCGCCAGTCGAGCCGGAGCAGCACCACCACCGCGATGACCAGGTACACCAGCGCCGGCAGCGCGTTGAAGGAGAGCTCGGCGAGGGCTCCGACCAGGCCCGAGATGCTGCGCTCGAGGCGCGTCATCGTGGCGCCCACGCCTTCCGCCCGGTGGAAGCTGACCGGCAGGCTGTGGAGCCGGCCCACCGTGGCCTCCATGAGCGCGTAGTGCACGCCGATGCGCGTGCGCCAGGTGAGCCAGTTCGAGAGCGCGCTGGCGAGCTCGCGGGCAAGCCCGAGCGCCACCAGCCCGAGCACGCCGTGCAAGAGCGCCGTCGACGCCTGCTCGCCGCCCAGCCGGTCGAACACGTGCTTGAGCATGAGCGGCTCGATGGCGTTGAGGGCGGCGAGGAGCAACGCGAGCGCGAGGATGGCTGCAATGGACGCGCGGTGCACCTTGAGGTACGCGGCGGCGCGCCTCAGCCTGGGGAAGAACGCGGAACGCGGAGACGGGCCCATCGCGGCGGGGCCTCAACGGCGTCCGCCTGCGGTCATTCCCTCGATTCGCGGCGCAGCTCGGGAACTCGGCCGGCCGCCCGGCCCGGAGCCGTGCGGACGGTACGGCAGGCGCGTCGCGCAGATGCGGCTGCCCGGCCCTGATGGCGAGCATGCTTGGAAGAGGCTATCGTCCTCCCATGGCGAACCTTCAGGTGAAGAACGTGCCGGAGCCGATCCACCGCAAGCTGCGCGCCCTGGCGAAGCGGCGGGGGACCACCGTTCGCGAGATCGTGTTGGCGGCCGTGGGGCGCGAGCTCTCCCGCGAGGAATTCCGGCGCCGCCTCGAGCGACGAGCACCCGTCGACCTCGGGCGGGCCGCCGCGCGCAGCGTGGAGGAGTCGCGGGCCGACCGCGATCGGGAGCTGGCGCGCGAATGACGTACGTGATCGACGCTTCGGCGGCGGTCGAGGTGTTATTGACCACAGCGGTCGGCCGGCACGTCGACGAGCTGATCGCCGATGCGACGCTGCTGGCGCCCGAGTTGCTCGACGTCGAGGTCCTCTCCGTGCTCCGCCGCGAGGTTCGGGCGCGGCGGCTCGCGCGAGCTCGCGCCGAGCAGGCGCTGGACGACCTGGCCATATGGGACATCGAACGGATTCCGCACCTGTCACTGCTGGCGGCGGCCTGGTCGTTCCGCGACAACCTCTCGGCCTACGACGCGATGTACGCGGCCGCGGCGCGACTGAACGGTGCGCCGGTCTTGACCGTCGATGGGCCCCTCGCGCGGGCCCCGCTCGGGGACGTGGTCGTCCACGACGTCCGCGTCCCCGGGCCCTGATGGGCGCGCCCACTTCGGCCTCGAGCTTCTGCGGCTGTCGGTGCGCGCCGGGCCGGGTGACCGGGTGGTTTCACCGCGCCGTCAGCCCGACGGTTCGCCGGGTGCGTCCGGTCGCGCGTCGCCCGGCCACCTCGGCGACGTACGATTCGAGCTGTACGGCCCGGTGCCCGGCGGTGTGCTCCGACAGCACGCGGGCCCTCCCGCGCTGGGCGATCGCCAACCGCTCGCGCTCGGGCAGCTCGCGCAAATAGCTCAGTGTCTCCTCCGACGAGCGGCTGACGAGGATCTCCCGGCCCGGCTCGAACAGCGTGTCGAGCCCCGGCCACGCGTCGCTGATGATCGGCGTTCCGCACGCGGCCGCCTCGAACAGGCGCACGCTGGGCGAGTAGCCCGCCTCGATCATGTCCGCCCGGGTGACGTTCAGCGTGAAGCGCTGCGCGCAGTAGAAGGCGCGGTGCTCGGGCGGCGGCAGATGATCGATGCGCTCGACGTTGGGCGGCCAGCGGATGTCCGGCGGGTACTGCGGCCCGGCCACCACCATGCGCGCGCTCTTCCACCGGCGGGCGGGCTCGAGCATCAGCCGGTCCAGCGGAATCTGTCGGCAGGCGCTGTACGTCCCCACGTAGCCCAGGTCCCACCGCGGCGGCCGCGGCTCGGGGTAGTAGCAGTGCGGATCGAACGAGCAGTAGAGCGCGCGCGCCACCTTCGCGCCGAGCTCGCGCTCGAGCCGCCGCAGCGTCGGGCCGCCGGTGAAGGACAGGTACAGGTCGTACCGCCGCACCAGCGCGCGCGAGAGGTACTCCTCGTCGCCCCGGGCCAGCTTGCCCAGCGTGACCGGCGTGTCGATGTCGTAGAACGCGGTGATGCCGCGTGCCTTCTTCAGCACCCACTCGCCGACCTCGACGCCTTCGGGAACGTACGAGCCGACCATGCACAGATCGGCCCGGGCCACCTCGGTGGCGAAGCGCTTCTCGAGCTCGGGAATCGAGGCGTACAGCTCGGTGCGTCCATAGGGCGGGCGGGCGAGATCGCGGTGCGCGGCGTACCAGGGCACGTCGCGCTCGAGGAAGAGCACCTGGTGGCCGCGCTGCGAGAGCTCGCGCACGAGGCCGCGGTACGTGGTCGCGTGGCCGTTGCCCCACGAAGACGTGATGGACAGCCCGAAGATGACGATCCTCACGCGCGTACCTCCCGCATCGCCTTTTCGCTCGCGCCCTCGAGCACCGCCTCGAGCTGGGCCGCGCGGTGCGCATACGTGTGCTGCGACAGCACGCGCCGGCACGCCGCCTCGCCGATGCGTTTCGCCCGGTCGGGCTCGAGGGCCTCGAGCAGCTCGGCCACCTCGGCCGCATCGCGCGCCACCAGCACCTCGCTCCCCGGCTCGAGGAACTGCTCGATGCCCTCCCAGGCGTCGGTGATGAGGCAGGCGGCCGCGCCCGCCGCCTCGAAGACCCGTGTCGCCGGCGAGTACCCGTAGCGGGCCATGCTCTCGCGGCTTACGTTCAGCACCGCCAGCGGCGTGCAGTTGAAGGCGTTGTGATCGCGCGTGTAGACGTGCCCGACGTAGCGCACCCCGCGGGGCATCGGCTTGTCCGCCCAGCCGTTTCCGCCGAGCAAGAATCGGCGGTGCGGCAAGAGGCAAGCGGCGCGGAAGAAGAACTCGTCGACCCTCGCCTCGCGGTCGGGCAGGCGGTTCCCCAGGAACGAAAGGTCGGCCTCGAAGCGGGCATCGGGCGGCACCGGGTGGTGCGTCGTCGGATCGAGCGCGTTGTAGATGGGCACGCAGATCTTCGCGCCGAGCCGCTCGTAGCCGCGCACCACCGGAGGGCCGCCGCCGTAGGTCAGCACCAGGTCGTACCGGGGAATGAGCGCGCGGAACGAGTCGGCCGCATCGGCGCCGACCCGATCGAGCGTGGCCGGGGCGTCGACGTCCCAGTACGCGACCAGCCTGCCCGGCCGCCTCGCCTCGATGACCGCCCGCTCGAGCAGCTCGTCGAAGACGCCGATGCCGCTGGCCTTCACCAAAAGGTCGGCGCTCCGTGCCCGCTCGAGCATGCGCAGCGCCTCGGTGGCGTCGTTGGGGTAGACGACGACCTCGCACCAGTCCGGCGGGTCGAGGTCGCGGTGCCGTTGCCGTTCGTACGCGTCGGGCTCGTAGAAGGTGACGCGATGGCCGCGCTCGCTCAGCGCGCGGATGATGCCGCGGTAGTACGTCGCCGCGCCGTTCCAGTACGCCGACAGCAGGCTGGAGCCGAAGAACGAGACGTTCACAGAGAGTCCTCACCCTTTCCCTCTGCCGCGTGCGCGGTGAGCTGCTCGTAGATGGAGAGGAGCTGGTCGACGCGGTGGGCGCAGGTGTGGCGGGCGCGAATGGTCTCGAGCCCGCGCGCGGCGAGCTCGGAGGCCATCGCCCCATCGTGCGTCAGCGCGCGCAGGTGGCGCCGCATCTCCTCGCCGGTCCTCGCCACCAGGAAGTCGCCCGGCCGGAACAGGCGCTCGACGTCGTCCCACGGAGCGCTCACCAGGGGAATGCCGCAAGCCAGCGCCTCGAAGACGCGGATGGTGGGAATGCCGCGCAGCACCTCGACGTATGGCCTCCGCGGCACGTGCACCGTCGCCCGGAAACGCGCGAACACCGACGGCACCTCGAAGTTGGGTACCCAGCCCAGATACTCGATGCCGGCGGCCTGCAGCGCGGCCAGCGCCTCGGGCGGGTAGCGCACTCCGTGCACGCGCGCCTTGAGCACAAGCGCGCGCACCGGGCCGAGGAAGAACTCCTCGAGCTCGGCGGTGCGCTCGTCGTCGCCCCAGTTGCCGATCCACACCACGTCGCCGTGCGGCTCGACTTCGCGCAGCGGTTTGAACAGCCGGGTGTCGGCCGCCTCGTGCCACGTCCACGCCCGCTTCGCCCAGCCGCGCCCGAGGTAGAGCTGGCGGATCACCTCGCCGAACGCGAGCACGCCGTCGAAGCCGTCGAGCGGGTACGCCGCCATCTCGTCGGGCCGGGTCACCGTGCGGTGGTGCGTGTCGTGGAACAACAGCCGGTAGCGCCCGTGCCGCACCCGGTGCTGGCCGATGCGGCGCACCAGATCGGGGTCGGTCCACTCGTGCACCAGCACCAGGTCGGCCCGGTCGAGCGCCGCGTCGAGATCGAGCGTGGCCGGCGAATACCGCACCGGGCGCAGATGCGGGAAAGCTGCTTCGAAGCGGTGGATGGGCGACGGGCCGTACTCGGCCATCAGGTTCTGCACGCTCCAGCCGTTCGCCGGCTCGAACGGGACGACCTCGTGCCCCCTGGCCTTCAGCTCGGCCGACACGCCCCGCAAGAAGTGCGCGTTGCCGTGGTTCCAATCGGAGACGATGGAGTGGCAGAAGATCACGACCCGCACGTGTCCACCTCCGTGCTCCGTCGCTCCCAGAGCTCGCGGTAGAGGGAGGCGTACGCGCCGGCCATGCGGATCTGCGTCAGCGTCAGCCCCCGCCTCCGCGCGCAGTCACCCAGCCCATCGCGCGCCCGCTCGGAATGCGCCAGCCGCTCGATGGCCTCGGCCAGCGCGGACGTGTCGTTCGGCGGAACGAACACCGCCGCGCCGTCCCAGATCTCCCGCAGGCTGTCGATGTCGCCGAGCACCAGCGCGCAGCCCGACAGCGCCGCCTCGAGCACGGTGAGGCCGAACGGCTCGTAGCGCGCCGGCAGGCAGTAGATGGCCGCGCGCGAATACCAGCCGGCGAGCGCGCGGGAGGAGAGCCGGCCCAGGTGCCGCACGCGCCCGGACGGGGGGCCTCCCTCTCCGGCCAGGTACACCGGCCAGCTCGACCGGTCGGCGACCTCGACGAGCGCGCCGGCGTTCTTCGCCTCGTCCCACAGCCTGCCGGCCATGAGCACGAAGGGCTCCTTCCGCCCGGGCGCGAAGCCTGATGCGTCGCGCCCGTTGTAGATGACGCGGCCGTCGCGCACCGGCCCGTAGCACGCTTCGAGCGATTCGAGCATCGCCCGCGAGGGCGCCACCACCGCGTCCGCCGCCTGAAGCCCGCGTGCGACCTCGCGCCGGTAGTGCTGCCACTCTTGCGGCAGCACCGTTTGCTTCACCGCCGCCCACCACGAGCACACGCAGCTGTGCGCGACGACGAGCTTGGGCGCGCAAAAGGGCAGCCGCCCGTGCGCGTACGTGTTGAGGTGCACCACGTCGGGGCGAGCCCGCTCGGCGATCTGCAACAGCCAGTCGGCCGAACGTTCCACGTCGCGCCAGCTGTCGCGCTGCCACTCGAGGCGGAAGTCGCTCTCGTGCAGCTCGACGTTGTCCAGCCCCGAAAGCTCGTCGCGCTGGTCGGCCGTGAGGAACGCGCCGAGCGTGCAGAGGACGACGTCGACCTGCTGGCGCTCGAGCCCCCGCGCCAGCTCGACGGCATAGGTGAAGACGCCGCCCACCGTGTCCGCCGTCATCAGGACCTTCATGGCGCGTAGATCCGATCGAGGGTTTCGGCGACGTCGACCAGCCGCTCGGCGTCGGGGTCGAAGCGAGCTCCCGAGGCGAGCCGCATCGCCCAGGCCACCGCCGCGCGGCCTCCCCACGCGTCCGGCGGCTCGGCCAGCACCTCGCGCGCGGTGCCGCAGTAGCGCACCACCGTGAAGTCGTAGAACGAGCCGTTCACGTTCTTCAGCGCCGCGCCGCCCCGGGTGCCGTAGAACGAAGCCTCGATGACGCAATCGCAGCCCGCCGGCAAATTCCACGAGCACGAAAGCCGCGCCGTGGTGCCGGTGGCGAATTCCAGCCGCGCCACCGCGTAGTCCTCGACCTCGGTCGAGAGCGCCTGGCGCGAGAGTGGCCGCCCCTTCGCGTACAGCCTGCTCTCGACGCGCTCGACGCGGGGAAAGCCCAGCACCCACGAGGCGAGGTCGACGAGGTGGATGCCCAGGTCCATCACGCAGCCGCCGCCGGAGAGCGCGCGTTGGTAGAACCACGGCTTGTCCGGGCCGTAGGCGTTGTGGAAGACGAGGTCCACGCCGAACACCTCGCCGAGCTCTCCGCCCAGAACGAGCTCGCGCAGCTCTTCGACGCCGCGCACGTGCCGATAGCAGAGGTCCACGCCGAGCAGCCGATCGGCTCGCCGCGCCGCGTCCAACACCCGCCGCACCTCGTCCGCGTTCCGCCCCAGCGGCTTCTGGCAGAACACCGCCAGCCCCCGCTCGAGCGCGCGGACGCTCTGCTCGGCGTGCAGCGCGCTGGGGGTGGCGATGACGACGCCGTCGAGATTGGCCTCGAGCAGCTCGTCGAGGGAGCTGCCGCGGAGGCACGCCGGCGCCGAGGCGATCGCCTGCTCGAGCATGGCCGCGGACGAATCGGCCACCGCGGCGATCTCTGCGACACCGCTCTTCGCGATGGCCTCGAGGCGGTGGCGGCCGATCCACCCGGTGCCGAGAAAGCCCAGGCGCACCAGCGGGCCGGGGCGGCTCTCCAGGGGCTGACCCATGGGGCGTTCTCCGTCAGGCGTTCCGGCCGGCGGAAGGCGACGTGATGACGACCGCTTTGAGAAAGCCCTCCGGCCGGGAGCGCATCGCCTCGAAGGCATCTCCGATGTCGTCGAGCGGGAAGGCATGCGTGAGCAGCGGGCGCACGTCGAGGCGGCCCGAGGCGGCCGCGTCCGCGGCCAGGGCGATGCCCTCGACCGACACCCTGGCGTCGCGCTCGTGCGCGTTCACCACGTCGATGCCGCGCCAGTTCCACAGCTGCAGGTTGACCCGCCGCAGCCCGTCCTGGTGGTAGCCGGCGATGACCAGGCGCCCCCGTTCTGCCGTCAGCTCGCCGGCGAGATCCAGCGGCCACTGCTGACCCACCGCCTCGACGACGCGCTCGCAGAAGCGGCCGTCGGTGAGCTCGCCGACGCGCTCGATGATCCGGTTGTGGTCGTCCATCGGCACCAGCGCGTGCGCCCCCAGCCTTTTCCCCACCTCGAGCGCGAACGGCCTGCGGCTGATGGCGATGACGCGCGCGCCCGCGTCGCAACAGAGCCGGAGGACGAGCGCGCCGAGAAAGCCGATGCCGATCACCGCCACCGTATGGCCCTGCCGGACGTCGGCCCGCCGGAACACGTTGACGGCGCAGCCCAGAGGCTCGCCGGGAAAGGGCAGCCCGTCGAGCGCCGGCGGGAGCTTCACCGCCGATGCGGCGTCGACCACGTCGTACTCGGCGTACGCGGCGAAAGACAGCGCCGCGACCCGGTCTCCCTCGGCCACCGACGTCACGCCGCGCCCCACCGCGTCGACCACGCCCCAGCCCTCGTGGCCCGGGGCCCCCGGGGCGAACGGGTATCGGAACCACTCGCGGCCCTCGTACGGCGGCAGGTTCGAGCCGCACACGCCGCACCCTTCGAGCCGCACCCGCACCTGGCCGGGCTTCGGCTCCGGCAGCGGGACCTCGCGGATCTCGAGCTGCCGCGGAGCGACCATCACCGCGGCCCGCATGGTCTTCATCGGCCCACCTCCCCGGCCAGAAGGCGCGGCCGCGAAAGCCCGTGGCTCTCGAGCAGCCACCGGTACAGGCGTTCGACACCCTCGCGCACGCCGACGCGCGGGGCCCAGCCGATCGCCTCCTCGAGCCGCCCGACGTCGGACACGTAATAGCGCTGATCGGCGGTGCGCCAGTCGGCGAACGCGAGGGCGGGTCGCTCGCCGGTGAGCGACTCGATGAACCCGACCAGCTCGAGCAGGCTCAGCGTGTTGGCCGGCCCGCCGCCGACGTTGAACGCTTCGCCGCGCAACCGCTCGATGTGCTGCATCGCCAGGAGCAGGGCGTCGACGAGGTCGTCGACGAACAGCACGTCGCGCACCTGCTTGCCGTCGCCGTAGATGGTGATCGGCTGCCGCTCGATGGCGCGGATGAGGAAGTGGGCCACCCAGCCCTGGTCCTCGTTGCCGAGCTGGTGCGGCCCGTAGATGCAGCTCATGCGGAGCACGCACGTGGGCAGGCCGAAGGTGTGCGCCCAGTCGAGCACGTCGGCGGCTCCCTTCGAGCAGCCGTACGGGCTGCAGAAACGCACCGGCCGATCCTCGGAGACGCCCCGATCGCGGAGCTGGGCCGAGGTGGGCTCGTAGCGCAGCCCGCGCTCGACCAGCGGCACGTCCTCGAGCGCGCCGTACACCTTGTTCGTCGAGGTGAACACCAGCGGCACCCGATGCGCGCGGCGGCGCAGGCACTCGAGCAGCTCGAGCGTGCCGCGCGCGTTCACCTCGAAATCTTCGCCCGGGGCCTCGAGGCTGGTGGTGACCGCCACCTGCGCGGCGAAGTGGAAGATGGCCGAGGCCCGCTCCGCCGCGCGCTCGAGCGAGCGCCGGTCGCGCACGTCGGCGATCTCCACCTGCACCCGATCGCCGTGCGACTTCTTCAGCCACCTCAGGTTCCGCTCGACGCCCGGCCGAGAGAGATTGTCGTAGACCAACACCGGCGTGCCCTCGCGGGCGAGCCGATCGGCGAGGTTGGTGCCGACGAACCCGGCGCCGCCGGTGACGAGCACGTACGGCTTCTTCGCCCGGTGCGGCAGGCCGGCCCAGGCCACCTCGCGCACGGCCTCGAGCCCTCCGTCCGCGAGCAGCCGGTAGAGCAGCTTGGGCGTACCGTCGACCCGCTTGAGGCCGAGGTGGGCCAGGCGCGGATCGTCGACGTCGGCCGCGGGGAGATCGAACAGCCGCGACCAGTAGACGCGCTCGACCGGCTCGTCGAGGGCCGCCACCAGCGCGCGAAGCTGTGCGCGCTCGTCGTGCCGCCAGGTGGGGTAGCCGGTGTCGGTGATCCACAGCGGCAGCGTGACGCCGAAGCGCTCCATCACCGCGCGGGTGCGGGCGATCTGCTCGGACCAGTCGTGCCAGTCGCCGTCGAAGCTCTTGGGCCAGCCGGCCATGGCCAGTGCGTCGACCTGCTCGAGCAGGCCGCGCTCGCCGGCCACGCGCAGCCAGTTGGGGTCGAACGGCCTCGTCGCCGACAGCACCAGCTTCTTGCCGCGGGCGCGGGCGGCGGCGGCTGCCGAAGCCACCATCTCGGCGAAGCGGTACCACTCCGGGTCGAGCCGGTAGTCGTACGCGGCCACGTCGTTGGCCGGGCCCCACAGCTCGAGCCACTCGATGCGGTCGCCGAGGTGCAGGACGAGCTCCTCCACCAGCGCGCCGAACCGCCGCGCGTCCCTGGGCGGAGCGGAAGGCCGCTCGACGACGCCCACCGACGGAGGAGTGCGGCCGACGCAGAACAAGAGCGAGATGCTGCGGGGCACGCGGGCGGCCAGCCATTCGTAGAACTTGCGCCCCTCGGGCACGGCCCAGTCGGCCCACGACAGCGGAACGCGCAAGAGCCGCGCGTTCAGCGCCTCGAGGTCGACGATGGCCGCGTCGACGGATTCGCGGTCGTCCACCCGGAACGGCTCGGACACTCCCAGCTCGGCCGTCATACCGCCAGCCCCCTCGAGGCGAGCTCTTCACTGGCCTTCTCGACGCGGTCCTGCGCGAGCTGGCCGCCAAGCCACGACGCCAGCTCCTCGAGCCCCTGCTCGAGCGTCACCTGCGGCCGGTACCCCAGCATCGTCCGGGCCAGGGTGATGTCGGCGAAGCAATGGCGGATGTCGCCCATCCGGTACTTGCCGGTGATCTGCGCGGGCAGGTTCTGCCGCGACAGCACGCGGGCCATCTTCTCGGCCACCTCGCGCACGGTGTGGCTCTGGCCCGAGCCGATGTTGAACACCTTGCCTCTGGCCTCGGGCACCTCGAGCGCGAGCCGGCAGGCCCGGGCGACGTCGTGGACGCTGACGAAGTCGCGCCGCTGCAACCCGTCCTCGTTGATGAGCGGCGGTCGGCCGTTCAGGTACCGCGCGGCGAAGATGGCCAGCACGCCGGTGTAAGGGTTGGAGAGGGCCTGCCGCGGGCCGAACACGTTGAAGAAGCGCAGCGCCACGGTGGGAATGCCGTAGGCACGGCCGACGGTGAGGCAGAGCCGCTCCTGGTCGTACTTGCTGAGCGCGTACACCGAAGGCAGCGCCGGAGTCTTCGCCTCGGGCGTGGGCAGAGGCGTCATTGGCTCGCCGTCGGGGCCGTACACCTCCCATCGGCGCGCCTTGAGCTGCTCGAGCGGGCGCTCGGCGCCGGACACCAGCGCGCCGTCGGCGGCCCGGTAGAGGCCCTCGCCGTACAGGCTCATGCTCGAGGCCACCACCAGATGCTCGACGGGGCGCTCCACCAGGGCCTCGAGCAGCACCGCGGTGCCCACCGCGTTCACCGAGGTGTAGCGCTCGAGCTGGTACATGCTCTGGCCGACGCCGACCATCGCCGCCAGGTGGAAGACGGCGTCGATGCCGTCGAGCGCGCTGCGCACAGCCCGCCCGTCGCGGACGTCGCCGACCACCAGCTCGACGTCGGGCGACAGGTACGGCGGCCGGCGCGCATCGGCCCCGTGCACCTGCGGCGTGAGGTTGTCGAGCGCGCGCACCCGGTAGCCGTGCAGCAAGAGCTCGTCCGCCAGGTGCGAGCCGATGAAGCCGGCGCCGCCCGTGATGAGAATCCGCTTCCGCATTGTCCCGTCTCCGCCCTGCACGCCGCGTCGCCCCCGAGCAGGAGGGGCGCGAGGGAGCTGGCCCCGTCCCTCTAGGTAGGGTCACCGGCAGACGCCGCCAACCGGCCTGGGGTGCACGAAGGGGTGCGCGAATCGACGATTCGCCGCGGAGGCCGACGGCCGAGAGGCGTGCGCGCGTCCGGTTCCGGGGTGGCGTCGACCCCGGCGGACGGTTGACTCCGCCGAAGCGTCGCTCTTCTTCCGCGAGGCTGCCCCGGAGACGCTGAACGCGCCGCCCCGCCCATTCTCACGCCGGAGCCGCCTCGGCGGCCGAGCTTCTGCGCGCGAGCTCCTGGCGGAACCAGTCGATGGTCTCGCGCAGCCCCTGCTCGAGCGGCACCTTCGGCTCCCAGCCGAGCAGCGTGCGTGCGCGGGTGATGTCGGGCCGGCGCTGCTTCGGATCTCCCTCCGGGAGCGGCCGGAAGTGGATGCGCCCTGAGCCGCCGGCGATCGACCGCACCGCTTCGGCGAGCTCGAGCACCGTCATCTCGCGCGGGTTGCCCAAATTCACCACCTCGCGCACGTCGGAGGTGGCGAGGCGGACGATGCCATCGACGAGGTCGCGCACGTAGCAGAACGAGCGGGTCTGCCGGCCGTCGCCGAAGATGGTGAAGTCCTCCCCGCGGAGCGCCTGGCCGACGAAGGCCGGCACCACCCTTCCGTCGTCGAGCCGCATGCGCGGGCCGTACGTGTTGAAGATGCGGCAGATGCGCGTCGTGAGCCCGTAGAGGCGCCGGTACGCCGAGACGAGGGCCTCGCCGTAGCGCTTGGCCTCGTCGTAGACGGCGCGCGGGCCGACCGGGTCGACGTTGCCGAAGTAATCCTCGCGCTGCGGGTGCACCAGCGGGTCGCCATACACCTCCGAGGTCGACGCCTGGAGGAACACCGCCCTCTTGCGCCGCGCCAGCTCGAGGGCGTTCTCGGTGCCGATCGAGCCGACCCGCATCGTCTCCAGAGGGTGCGCCGCGTAGTCGGCTGGGGAGGCGGGCGAGGCGAGATTGAAGACGAAGTCGAGGGGGCCTTCGACGTGGAGGCCCCGGACGATGTCCTGGCACAGCGACGTGAAGCGGCGGTCGCGCCTCAGCTCGACGAGGTTCGCTTCTCGCCCGGTGACGAAGTTGTCGACCGAGACGACCTCGGCGGCACCGTCGGCCAGAAGCCGCTCGCACAGGTGCGAGCCCAGAAACCCCGCTCCGCCCAGCACGCAGACGCGCGCCCCCGCCACTCGCCGCATCGTCCACCTCCCGTCACCTCGGGCAGAGGGGGCTCCGCCCCTTTGCCCTCAAGCTGCGCACGCACTCGGCGGGGCGCCATTGCAGTCCCCGCGTGGTAGCGCGGGCGAACCTTGGGTCGGTTGCCGCGCCGCGTGACCGGCCTTACCTGGAAGCCGCCGCACGGACCTTCGGAGAGCGCCATGAAGATCGCCGTCGTGGGCACGGGGTACGTCGGGCTGGTGGCGGGCACCTGCCTGGCCGACACCGGCAACGAGGTGACGTGCGTCGACAGCGACGTCGAGAAGGTGCGGGCGCTCGAGCAGGGCGAGTTGCCCATCTACGAGCCCGGCCTCGAGGAGCTGGTGCGGCGCAACGCCGGCGTCCGGCTCTTCTTCACCGCGGACCTGGTCGAGGCGGTGTCGCCGGCGCAGGTGGTGTTCATCGCGGTGGGCACGCCCGCGGGCGAGAACGGCGACGCCGATCTGAACCACGTGCTCGCCGCCGCCGAGCAGATCGCCCGTGCCATGCGCCAGTACACGGTGGTGGCGACCAAGAGCACCGTGCCGGTGGGCACCGCCGATCGGGTGGCGGAGACGATCGCCCGCCTCACCCGCGTCGAGTTCGACGTCGTCTCCAACCCCGAGTTCCTGAAAGAGGGCGCGGCGCTCGAGGACTTCCTCCGGCCCGACCGCATCGTCATCGGCACCAGGTCCGAGCGCGCGGCCCGGCTGATGGGCGAGCTGTACGCGCCGTTCGTGCGCACCGAGAACCCCATTCTCTACATGGATCCGCGCTCGGCCGAGCTGTGCAAGTACGCGGCGAACGCGATGCTGGCCACGCGCATCTCGTTCATGAACGACATCGCCCGGCTGTGCGAGCGCGTGGGCGCCGACGTCAATTGCGTGCGCAAGGGCATGGGAGCAGATCGGCGCATCGGCTACTCGTTCCTCTTCCCCGGCGTCGGCTACGGCGGCAGCTGCTTCCCCAAGGACGTGAAGGCGCTCATCGCCACCGGCCGCGAGGTGGGGCTCGAGCTGGATCTGCTCCGCGCCGTCACCCGCACCAACGAGGCCCAGAAGCGCGAGCTGCTCCACAAGGCGGTGAAGCACTACGGCGAGCTGTCGGGGAGGACGTTCGCGGTCTGGGGGTTGTCGTTCAAGCCGCGCACCGACGACATGCGCGAGGCGCCGTCGATCGAGCTCATCGAGAGGCTTCTGGGCAAGGGCGCGCGCGTGCAGGCGCACGACCCGGTGGCGCTGCGCACGGCCCGGCGGTACTTCGGCGATCGCGTCTTGTACGCGCCCACCGCCTACGACGCGGTCGAGGGCGCCGACGGGCTCTTCCTGGTGACGGAGTGGAACGAGTTCCGCCGCCCGGATCTCTTGCGGATCAAATCGTTGATGCGTCAACCAATCGTGTTCGACGGCCGAAACGTGTTCGACCCGCCGCTGATGCGACAGCTCGGCTTCGTCTACTACTGCATCGGGCGGCCGTAGCACGGTTAGCGACACTGACGCGCGACGGCCGGCCGATTGCGGCGACCAGGCGGTTCCGACAAGGTGCCGCAGCGCGTCCGGCGGAGGAGAAGGCGATGGATGCACAGCTGTCGGTTCGGGTCAGCCTCCTGGAGAGCCAGCTCCTCATGCGCGAGCGGCTGGTGGACGTGCTCGAGCGCGGTGGGTTCCAGATCGTCGGACAGTACGCGGACCCGAACGCCTTTCTGGTGAACGTCCCCAGCGATCGGCCGACCGTGGCGCTGGTGGACCTCTCGCGCGGCGACGGGCCGGCGCTGTTGGCCAAGGCGCGCAAGCAGCACCCGACGCTCCGCATGCTGGTTTTGGCCAACTCGGGCGAGCCCAGCTCGGACGTGTGCTACCGCGAGGGAGCCGCCGGCTGGCTCGACACCCGCGAGGCCAACGGCGACTCGCTGGTGGCGGCGGTCTCGGCCGTGGCGCGCGGCGAGCGACTCTTCCCGCTGGATTTGGTCCGGCCCAGCGACGGGCAGCCCCAGGAGGCCGAGTCGCCGCTGCTCAGCGGGCTGTCGCTCCGCGAGCGTCAGGTGCTGGCCTGCGTGGCCGCCGGCGCGGACAACCTCAAGATCGCCACGCTGCTGGCCATCTCCGAGCGCACCGTGAAGGCGCACATGTCGAAGCTGTACCTCAAGCTCGGCGCGGAGAATCGGACGCAGCTCGCGCTCCTGGCGCTCCAGCTCGGGGTGCGCCCGGCGGCCGACGTCTGAGGCTCAGCGCCTGCGGGTCAGCGTCTCGTTCAGGTGGAACGTGCCGGTCATCAAATGGCCGTTCAGCACGTGGCTGAAGGTGCCCCCGGCGGTGAGCACCACCCCTTTCTTCTCGACCACCAGCCGGCCCGAGGTGAAGGTGCGGTCGACCGTCCCCGCCCCGATGCGCTGCGAGCACGCGAAGCCCAGCGGGATCTCCGCCAACCCGGGCGAGACGACGTCTGCCGGCACGTCGCAGCCCGACAGGCGAATCACCAGATCGCTGTCGTTGCCCGAAACGATGGTACGGCGCCCGAACGACGGCACCACCCAGGCGGTCTCGAGCTCGGTGTCGGGCACCTCGGTCTCGACCTGCGGGCGCTCTCCGATGATGGGGCTGGCCCCGGTGGCGCCGAGCCGATCGTCTCCGGGCCGGGCGGCGGGTCGTTCCAGCGTCCGCGCCTCGGCCCTCGCGAAGCCCTGGGTGTTGAACCAGTCGCTGCCGACGACGTCCCATTCGCCCTCGAATTCGGAGGGGCGGCCGCAGGCGGCGAGGAAGGCCGCGGCGGCGAGCGACGCGAGCGGGGTGGGCTTCATGGCGCGCTCCTTCTCCGCGGCGTTCCGGTGCCGCGGGCGGTGTGGGCAGTTGCAAGTTCCGCGACCAGACGGTGCGAGCGCGCCAAGTGCCCGACAGGCCGAACGGCTGGGCGGCCCCTCCGGCCCGGCCTGGCGCAACTTCCGACAGGTTGGCTGGCTCGCGCGCGCTCCAAGTGCAGCCTCGAGGTAGCAGGCCGGTTGACGCCGGAGACGGGCGATTCGCACGCATCCGGTTGTGGCGTGGGCGAGGCGATGCCAGGATGGCCTCGTGGAGTCGTCGGACCCGGAAAGCCGCCAGGATTTCGAGCACGTCGTGCAGGTTCTCCGGCAGGCGCTGTGGGGAGACCCCGGGGGCCAGGAGAACGCCGGAGCGCCCAAGGTGTGGATTGAAGGGGTCGACGAGACCGGCCTTTTGGTGGTGGGGGTGAGGGTGGGGGAGGCGACCTATTCGGTGCGGGTGCCGGACCTGCCGACCCTGGCGGCCATCGTCGGCCCGCCGTTGCGCCCGAGCCGCGACGCGTCGAGCCTCAAGCTGCCGTTCCAGTCGCGCACCGCGCCGTCGCTCGGCCGGCGGGAGCAGGCCCTCGGGGAGCAGCCGGTGGCGCTCGTCTGCGCCGGCCCGTCGGCCCAGGCGATGGCGGGCATCGAATCGGTGAAGGGGCAGCGGCTGGAAGGGGCGGTGTACACCAGCCGCGGGCCCACCGAAGCGGCCCAGGGCCTCGAGTACAAGCCCTTCAACGAGGACGCGGCGGTGCTGCGCCTGAGCCGCCGCGCGGACGGCGAGGTGGCGGCGATCGGCGTCTTCGACCAGGCGGGCGGTGAGGGAGCGGTCGAGGGCACGGCAGGAGCGGCCAGCGAGGCGGCGGCGAAGTGCTTCGACGAGGCGGTGCAGCGCATCGAGGCGGGGGCCGATCCCGAGCAGGCGCTGCGGGAGTCGGTGCGCGCGGCCAGCGAGGCGGTTCGCGCGCTCAAGGTCGGTGCGGTGTCGACGTACGCGGCCGCGGTGGTGGTGAGCCGGGGAGAGACGCGCAGGGCGCACGTGGTGGCCGTGGGCGACTCGCGCATTCTCCTCGTCGACTCCGGGGGCGCGCTGAAGCAGTCCACCAGGCTGCACAACTTCGGCGCCCGCATCGCGGCCGGCGAGGTGCCCGACGTGCCGGTGCAGATGGCGTTGCGGTTCGCCAGCGCCCTGTCGAAGGGGTTGGGGACCGAGGACGACGTGCCCGACTACTACGCGTGGGACGTCGCGCCGGGAGACCGGCTGGTGGCGGAGACCGACGGGCTGGGCGACGCGCGCGAGTTCGAGGAGATGCCGCCCGGCGTGTGGCACGCCGATCGGTGCGCCGAGGATCAGGCCCGCATCGTCCAGCACACCGCCACAGCGGCGGACGCGGTCGCTTCGCTCGTCGGCTACGCGCTCGATCAGATGGCCGACCGCTACGGCAAGCCCGACAACATCGCGGTGGCGGTCGTCTCCGTCCTGGGCTGAACCACCGCGGTCGGCTGGTATGCTCCGCGGCCGCGCCAAGGGGGCCGGCACGTCATCGACGCCGGTGGCTGGCATGATCGCCGCCGAGAGGCCGAATTGCACTTCGCGACGCTCCAGTTCGCCTACTTCCTGGTGGTGACGCTGACGGTCTCGTGGCTCATCCGGCGCCACAAGACCGCGCACAAACTCTTCCTGCTGCTCGCGAGCTACTTCTTCTACGCGCGCGTCAACCTCTGGATGATCGGGCTTCTCGCCGGCTCGTCGCTGCTGAACTGGGCCGCGGGCGAATTGATGCGCTTCAAGCGCCCGTTCGTGCGCAAGCTCGCGTTGTGGGGCGCCATCGCCGCCAACCTCGGCCTGCTCGGCACGTACAAGTACTACAACTTCTTCCAGCAGATCGTCACCGACGTGGCGAGCACCTTCGGGCTCGTGGCGCACCTGCCGCTCCTCGAGCTGGCGGTGCCGGTCGGTCTGTCGTTCTTCACCTTCCAGGGCCTCGCCTACGTCGTCGATCTCTACTGGGGCAAGGGGCTGAAGGCCCACAGCGCGCTCGACTTCTTGTTGTTCACCGCGTTCTACCCGAAGCTCTTGTCGGGTCCGATCTGCCGCGCGCGAGACCTCTTGCCGCAGATCGTCCACGGGCCTCCCGAACGCGTGCTCGAGCTGCCGAAGGCCGTCTCGCTCATCGCCTCGGGGCTGTTCAAGAAGGCGGAGCTGGCGACGCTCTTGGGCGCGCGGCTCGTCGAGGACGCGTTCATCGCGCCGGAGAACTACTCGAGCCTGGCGCTCGCGGTGGCCGCGTATGCCTACAGCATTCAGCTCTACTGCGACTTCTCCGGCTACACCGACATGGCGCGGGGAGTGGCGCTCCTCTACGGCTACCGGTTGCCCGAGAACTTCAGCGCTCCGTATGCCGCCACCGACCCCGGTCTCTTCTGGAAGCGGTGGCACGCCACGTTCTCGTCGTGGCTGCGCGACTATCTGTACTTCCCGCTCGGCGGCTCGAAGGGCTCACTGGGCCGCACCTTCTTCAATCTGATGGTCACCTGGACCGCGTCGGGTCTGTGGCACGGCGCCACGTGGGGCTACGTCATCTGGGGCGCGATCCACGGCGTCACGCTGTGTCTGCACAAGCTGGTGCGCGAAGTGCGGCGGGCGAAGAACCTGATGGGCCGCGAGCCGTGGTGGTATCTGGGGCTCGGCTGGTTCGCCACGTTCCACATCGTGGTGCTCAGCCGCATCGTGTTCCGGGCCGGAGACCTCGAGACCGCGGGCAACTTCTTCGTTCGCATGGTGACCTTCGCCGCCGACGGGCTGTCGGTCGACGTCTGGGTGGTGTTGGCCTGCGCCATGGGCTTCGCCTTGAACTTCGTCGGCCGCCCATTGCGCGACGGTTTCATCTGGCTCAACGAGCGCACGCCGTGGGCGCTCAAACCGATTCTGTGGGCCGCGCTCGGCGTGGCCCTGCTGGCCATCAAGCCGGGCGACGTGGCCCCCTACATCTACTTCCAGTTCTGACGACACCATGGGCACGCGAGACGACAAGACCTCCAACAAGCTCGAGCGGCACGCGCGCAAATGGAAGTTCGATCCCGACGCCACGGTGGTGGCCGAGCTCGACCCCGAGGGCCTGCCTCTGGGCATCGGCGACGACCACACGCGGCTGATGCCGGCCCCGCCGATTCGCGGAGACCCGCCGCACCTGGTGCTCGCCTCGGCGTGGGGCCTCTTGCTGGCGTTCTCGATCTACGCGGCGCGCGACGTTCAGGCGTTCGTGCTCCACGACGATCAGCTCGCCGGCAACGCGCTGCTCGTCGGCGCGGCGAACGGCTTCTACGAGGTCGCCTCGACGCTCGGCCCGGCGCGGCTGCGCGACACCATCGACGGTGCCTTCACCCCGCTCAAACAGAAGACCGCCGACGTCGAGGGGCTCGGCGCGCTGCTTCTGGCGTCGTCCGACAAGCCGGTGCGGCCGGCGCGCTCGGCCCGGCCCGCGCAGATGCAGAAGGGCCGCCCCAGGCCCGCGGGCGAAGAAAAGATGCGCATCCTGTTGGTGGGCGCCTCGTCGATGCAGTTCTACCTGGGCGCCGAGCTCGAGCGCCGGCTCGAGACGTACAAGGGCGTCGTCACCCACCGGTTCGGCAAGCTCGGCACCGGCTTGGCCCGGCCCGACATGTTCGACTGGCCCAGGCAGCTCTCGCAGCTGCTCGCCACGTTCCGCCCCCACGTGGTGATCGGCCAGTGGGGCGGCAACGACGGGCAGCCGATGGAGGTCGCCGGCGGCAAGGTGCTGCTCTTCGGCAGCCATGAGTGGGACGTCGAGTACACGCGCCGCGTGAAGCTGATGGTCGACATGGCCAACGAAGCCGGCGCGCGCACCATCATTCTCGGCATGCCGATCACCCGGCACAAGAAGCACTCCGACAAGCTCGAGCACGTCAACGCCATCACCAAGGCCGCGGCCGAAGCGGCGGGCGGGATGTACGTGTCGACCTGGACCATCGCCGTCGACGAGAAGGGGCAGGCGCGGGCCACCATCACCCACGAGGGCAAGTCGGGCCCGATGTACCTCGCCGACGGCGTGCACTACGCCCGGCTCGGTGCCAACTACGTCGCGCAAAGGCTGTGCTGGCAGCTCGAGCGCGTTCTGGATCTCGTCCCCGCAGACGAGGGCCTGGCGGCGGTCGCGCACTACGAGCTCGACTCGCGCTCGAGGAACGAGAAGACCTCGTACCTCGCCTACGTGCCGCAGGCCGCGAAGCGCGGCGACGAGAGGCTGCCGGTGCTCTTCCTGCTCCACGGCGCCGGCGGCAGCTTCACCGACTTCTCCGAGAACGCGCACGAGCTGCTCCAGCGGTTGGCCACCCAGCACCGGCTGGTCATCGTCACGCCCGACGGCGATCCCGACGGCTGGTACCTCGACAGCCCGCTCCTCGAGACCGCGAAGATCGAGACGTACGTCATGAACGAGCTTTTGCCCGACGTGGAGAAGCGCCTGCCCGTGACCGACCGGCGCGCCATCGGCGGCATCTCGATGGGCGGCAACGGGGCCATCGCTCTGGCCATCAAGCACCCGCGCACGTTCGTCAGCGTCAGCTCGATGAGCGGAGCGGTGGACCTGTCCGAGGCTGCCACCCGGCAGGCCCTGGTCGATCGCCTGGGCCCGTACGAGCAGAACCAGGAGCTGTGGCACTCGCACTCGGCGGTGCACCTCTTGCGCGCGCGGCCCGACGATGGCCGGCGCGTCAGCGTCTTCGCCACCGTGGGGACGGAGGACCGCTGGCTCGAGGCGAATCGGGCCCTCCGCCAGGTGCTGGCCGACGTGGGCGTGGTGCACGAGTACAAGGAGCTGCCCGGCGGACACGCGTGGGACCACTGGGTCGAGGTGCTGCCGCTGCACCTGGCCTTTCACGCGCGGGAGCTGCACCGCGTTCCTTCGAAGGCTCCGGCCCAGCAGGACGTGGCGGCCAAGCCCTGACGGCAAAGGCGGCGAACGGCCTCGAACGGTGCCATGCTGGAAGGCGACGACGCATGGCCACCGCGCTGCTCATCGTCGACCTCGAGGGGGTCGCCGGGGTCGATCACGTCGACGCGCTGTTCGCCGGCAGCCCGGATTACCCATTCGCCTGCCGCCTCTTGACGGACGAGGTCGAAGCGGCGGTGGAGGCGCTGTGCCGCGCGGGCTTCGACCGGGTGGTGATCAGCGACAGCCACGAATCGGGAGCGGCCGGCCCCAACGTGGACGCCGACCGGCTGCGCGGCCCCGCCGAGGTGGTGCGCCTCGACGACGCGTACGCCAAAGAGCTGCTCGCGTGCTGCGACGCGGTGGCCTGCCTCGGCATGCACGCGGCCGCCGGAACGCGCGGGTTCGCCGCCCACACCGTTTCGGTGCACTGCGCCTGGGAGTGCGACGGCCGCAACCTGAGCGAGCTCGATCTCGTCCTGGCCCTGGCCGCAGAACGGAACGTGCCGTTCCTCTTCGCTTCGGGCGACGACGTGTTGGGTGCGTCCGTCCCCGGCGTCCGCTTCGTACGCACCAAGCGCTCGCTCTCGGGCATGGAGGCGGAGTCGCGTCATGCCGACGAGGTGCGGCGCGAGCTTCAGGCGGCCGCCGCCTCGCCGCCGACGCGCATCCCGGTGGAGCGGCGCGGACCCATTCTGTTGCGCTTCAAGAGCCGCTGGAAGGCGGACATCGCCGAGACCGCCGGGGCCGAGCGCGCCGACGAGTGCACCGTGCGGGTGCGGGGCGACACCTTCACCGACCGGTACTGCCGCGCGCTCGAGCTCGTCTTCGCGGCCGCCGCACCGCTGGCCGATGCGATGCGGGGGCAACCGGGCAGCCCCATCTTCCGCGAGGACGCGGCGGTGTTGCTGGGGCGATCGTTCGAGCGCCGCCCGCTGCCTCCGCTCGAGGACGCCGCACGCTCGGCGCTGGCGGGCTTCCTCCAGGCGACGGTGCGCGGAGACGAATTCGGCCGTGCGCTGAGAGCGCTGACGCTGCACATGCTCGAGGCTCATGCGCCGGGCTTCTTCGCGCGGTGCGGGCTGGGCCCGATGCTCCGCGACGCGCTCGTCGCGCTCGAAGCGATGCCGGTGTCGTTCACGCCGTGGTTGCACCCGGATCTGGGCATGGCGCGGCTCGACGCGCTGTACGTCCTCCGCGAGCAGGGCCGGCCCCGCGACGTGCGCGCGCCGGAATTCGACGCGTGGCTGGATCGGGTGTGGACGGTGAGCCCGCTCCACGCCTGGCTCATGTCCGCGCTCGGCGAAGCGCTCGGGCTCTGTCGCGCCCGAAAGCTGCCTCCGGAGGCAATGGCGTCGTTCTCGCGCGAGGAGGAACTGTACTGGCTCACGCACCTCTACCTCCTCGAGACTCGCTATCTGCGGAAGGTGCTGCCTCGGCCCGGCTGGGAGGCGCGCGCCGAGCGGGTGCTTCTGGCCTCGCGCTGGGCCGTGGAGGGGCGCCGTGTCGACCTGGGGGCAGAGCTCGCCTTCTGTCTACAACTGAGCGGCGAAGAGACGAGCGAGGAGCACCACCGGTTGCTGGAGCTCCTGCTTGCGCATCAACTCGCCGACGGGACGGTGCGGGACCCGACTCCGCGCCAGGAGGGACGCGACCCTGAAGACATCGTCGACCTCGACGCGCACACCACCGCGGCCGCGCTGGTGGCCCTGGCGGGGGCCGCGGAACGGGCGCTCCGGGCCGATCCGGCTGGCGGCGGTCGGGTATAAGGGGCGTTTCGAATGGAGCGGCGGCCCATAGGCGCGGGAGCGGCCGAGGTTCTTCCGCGCTATTCCTTCCTCGAGCGGCTGATCGCCGGCAAACGCGTGCTCGAGGTGGGCGGCGTCTCGCTCGCCGGCGGCGCGGGCGCCAGAGCCCTCATCGAACGGGGCGCCGAGACCGTCTCGTGCCTGGACGAGGAGGCGGCGATCGCCGACGCCCGGTCCGAGCTGGCCCACCCCGCCATCGAGCTTTGGCCGGGCAGCGTCGATGCTCTTCCCGAGCGCAAGTTCGACCTGGTGGTGGTGCACCAGGGCGCCTTCGTCCGCGACGAGCACCAGCTCGATGCCCTCGCCGAGAGGCTCGACCAGGGCGGTTACCTCGTGCTCGCCATTCGCCACCGCGATGGTCCGGCCCTGTCCGGCTCCGGCAGCGACGCGGACGGGCCCGCTCCCGACGAAGCCGCCCGGCTCTTCGGCGGCCGCTTCGCCTCCGTCGAGACGGCGACCCAGACGGTCGTCGCAGGACACGTGGTCGCCGCCAGCGGCCACCGTGGAGCACCCCTCGAGCTGAACGAAGCCGATGCGCGGCCGGGCTTCACCCTGTTCGTCTGCGGGGCCGAGCCGTCGAATCTGTCGGGCAGCGCGGTGACGCCGATTGCTCCCGCGGCCCTGGCCGAGGTGCTCTCCGGAAGGAGCATCTCTGGCGAGGGCAGGCTGCCGGTTTTCGAGGAGCAGCTCTTGCTCGAGGCCGAGCTCGGCAAGCTGAGGGGAGAGCTCGAGGCGGCGAACGCCGAGCGCCAGCGGCTGCAGGCGGCGGTCTCGGCACTGAACGAGCACGTGGCGAGGGCCACCGTCGAAGCCGAGGAGCGGAGGGCCCAGCTCGACCGCGCGCTGGACTTGTGCGACGAGCCGACCCGCACGGTGTTCGCCGACCCCACGCTGCAAAAGGCGCTGGCGGTGGCGGAGGAACGGTTGACCGCGGCGCGGGACCAGCTCGAGCAGAGCCGCGGGCGAATCAAGACGCTCGAGGCCGAGCTCAAGCGGCAGCGCGAGGACACGGCGCGGGAAATCGAGCGGCTCCGGGAGCTGGCCAACGAGCGCGGGGCGCGGCTTCAGAAGGAAGCCGCGCTGCGCCACAAGGCCGAGGAGAAGCGGGACCTTCTGGCCGAGCAGCTCGCGTTCTCGGAGAAGAAGCTGGCCGAGCTCGGCTCTGCCCTGGCCGCCGCCACGCAGGAGCGCGCTTCGCTGCTCACCCGCGCCAGCCAGGCCGAGGCGAGGTTGACCGAGGCGCTGTCCGGCGCGGACGCCGCCTCGCGCGATGCCGAACGGGCGAAGGAGCTGGAGTCCGAGCGCGCGGCGCTGAAGGAACGACTGCACGCCGCGCAGCGCGAGCGGGACGAGGCGCTGGCCGCGCGCGAATCGGCGGCCGTCCGCGTGGCCGAGCTCGAGCACACCTGCGAGGAGCTCGAAGCCGCAGTGCGGGCGGCGCGCGAGGGCGCGGCGGACAAGCTGTCCGAGCTGGAGCGAGCGGCGAAGGCGGCCGAGGCTCGGAAGGCCGAGCTGGAGTCGCAGAAGGCCGAGCTCGAGTCGAAGGTGGCAGCGCTGAAGGCCGAGCGCGATGGCCTGGCCGTGAAGGCCGAGGAGGCGGTCCGGCTCGCCGAGGCGCTAAAGACGGCGACGAAAGAGCGCGACGAGGCACTCTCGAACGTGTCCGAGGCGCAGGCAGCCTTCGCGCGGCTGCAGGATGCGGTGGGGAACGCCCGCGAGAAATTCGCCCAGTTCGAGGCGGAGCTGGCCCGGGCGGAGGAGGAACGGGCCGCGCTCGAGGCGAGAAGCGGGGAGCTCACGCGCCGGCTGGAGGTCGCCGAGCGCGAGCGGGTCGAGGCGCTCGCCGCGCTGAAGGAGGCCGAGGCCTCGTGCCGCGAGCTCGAAACCGACGTGCAGAAGGCGCATTCCGAGCAGGCGCAGCTCGAGGCGAAGCTCCGCGAAGCGGAGAAGTCGAAGGCGCAGCTCGCCGATCGGTTGGCGAAGGCGGACGAGGAGCGGAAGACGCTCGAGGCGAAGGTGCAGGACTTCGAGGCGAAGCTGGCAGCCGCCGAGGCCGAGCGCCGCGAGTCGTGGGCCGCGTGCGCGGACCTCGAGTCGACGGTGCAGAAGGCGCGCGAGGAGCAGCGGGCCCTCGAAGCCCGCTTGCGCGAGGCCGAGGCCGGCGCGGAGGCGCTGGCGAAGAAGCTCGAAGCGGCGGAGAAGGCGCGCGAGGAGGCCGAGAAGGCGCTCCGCGAGTCCGAGGAGACGTGCGAGGAGCTGCAGGCCAGCATCCAGAACGCCCGGGCGGATCACGCGCGGCTCGAAGCGCAGGTCCGCGAGCTCGAGGAGAAGCTGCGCGAGAACGAGGCGACGCTCGAGGAGATGGAAGGGAGCGTCCGCGCCGCGCGGCAGCAGGCGGCCGAGGTGGAGGAACGGGCCGCGGCCACCGAGGCCGAGCTGCGCGCCCGCATCATTTCCCTCGAGCGGGAGCGCGTCTCGTTGAGCGAGCAGGTGTGCGAGCTGGAGCAGGAGCTCGAGGAACGCGCGCTGGCGTTTGCCCGCACCCGCGACGGGCTGCTCGAGAGGGTGCGGCAGCTCGAGGAGGGCAGCGCTTCAGCGAAGGGCGGGGCCGGGCTCAAGAAGGAGCGTGCCGAGGCGCAGCGCCTCGTCGCCGAGCTCGAGCAGGCGAGAGCCGACGCGGAGAAGCTTCTGGGCGCCGTCGCCGAGCGGCGCAAGGAGGTGGCCCGCGAGGCCGCGGCGCGCGACGAGGCTGAGCGTGCGGCCCAGGCCGCGGCGGCCAAGCTTCGGGAGCTGGCGGAGAGCGCCGGCGGAGGCAACGGCGGCGACTGGGCCAGGGACGTCGAGCGGGCGAAGGCCGAGGCCGAGCAGCTCGCCCAGACGCTGATGGCCCGGCAGGAAGGGCTGCGGCGCGGGGTGGAGGCGCAGAAGCGGGCCGAGACGGCCCTGGCATCGGCCTCCCGCAAGGTGGAGGAGCTGCAGAAGCAGCTCGGCGACGACGGCGAGTGACTCCATGGAGGCGCGGCTGCGCCGATGGAGGTGGCTCGCGGCCGGTGTGGGGACGGCGGCGCTTGACGGTGTACGAGTGACCCACGGGATGCTCGTAGCGACCCATTGAAAGGTGCAGATCCGGCCAGGCGGCTGCTTCCAACTTCACGGTGGGTAATCCCCTTCGGAGGACACTCTCGATGACTCGGGCACTGAGTCGCTGCGCGCTCGCGCTGTCGCTCGCGGTGTGGCTGGGCTGTGGCTCGAACGTGACGGTGTCGGTTTCTCCCGAGACGTTCACGCTTCAGCTCGGAGGCCAGCTGACGTTCGTCGCGTTGGTGACCGGCACCGCTGACCGGCGCGTCACCTGGAGCATCGACGAAGGGGACCTGGGCGGCACCATCACCCAGGACGGCCTCTTCGTGGCCAACGCCGCCGGCGAGTTCCACGTCCGCGCCACGTCGGTGGCGGACCCGAAAAAGTCCGGCGTGGCCACGGTGACGGTGGTGACGCCGCCGCCGGTCGAGGTGACCGTCTCTCCCAGCACGGCGACGGTGATGCCCGGGGCGCGGCAGACGTTCGCCGCGTTCGTCAGCGGCACCAACAACAAGTCGGTGAGCTGGCGGGTGGAGGAGGCCAATGGCGGCACCGTCAGCGTCGGCGGCACGTACACCGCGCCGGCCACCGAGGGCACCTACCACCTGGTGGCCCAAAGCGACGCCGACCCGAGCCGCTCCGCCCGGGCGACCATCACCGTCACCAGCTCGCCGGCCATCTCGGTGGCGGTCATGCCCGACACGGTGACTGCTTCGCGGCTGCAGTCCATCAGCTTCAGCGCGCTGGTGAGCGGCACCACCAACACGCAGGTGACCTGGAGCCTGGGCGACAGCTGCGCCGACTGCACCATCAACGCCACCACCGGCCTCTACCGGGCGTCGAACACGCCCGGCACCTATTACGTCACCGCCACCAGCGCGGCCGACCCGAGCAAGACGGCCACGGCCACCATCGTCATTCCCACGCCGGGCGGCGTGACGGTGACGGTGAGCCCCTCGTCGGCGACGGTGGCGGCCGGCTCGACGCGGCAGTTCTACGCCAGCGTGTCGGGCACGACGAACACCGCGGTCACCTGGGGCATCGTCGAGGGTGCCGCGGGCGGCTCCATCACGCCGACCGGGCTGTACACCGCTCCGGACACGCCGGGCAGCTACCGCGTGTTCGCCGCCAGCCAGGCCGACCCCAGCCGGCGGGGCTACGCCAACGTGGTGGTGACGAACCCGAACATCGTGGTGCAGGTGAGCCCCACCACCGCCACCGTGGCGCCGAACCAGAGCACCACGTTCACCGCAACCGTCACCGGCACCGCCAACACCGCGGTGACCTGGAGCGTGATGGAGACCGGCGGCGGTACGGTGCAACCCACCGGCGCGAACACGGCCACGTACACCGCGCCGGCGAATTCGGGCACCTACCGCGTAATGGCCCGGAGCGCCGCCGACCCGAGCAAGAGCGCCACGGCCACGGTGACGGTGCAGCCCGGGCTGCTCAGCGGCAACATCACCTACGCGGGTGCGCAGACCGGCCGCATCTACGTGGTGGCGCGCGATTCGGCCGGCCGGCCGCTCGCCGGCACGAGCCTCACGGCGCCGGGCAGCTACAGCCTGCGCGGGATTGACACCACCGGCACGGTGACGGTGCGCGCGTTCATGGACGTCACCGGCACCGGCACCGACAACGCCTCGACCAACCCCTCGGCGTCGGGGAGCGCGACCTGGTCGGCCTCGGGCGCCACGGTCGACTTGAGGCTCACCGATGCCGCCGCGCAGACGGTGCCCCAGGCCGCGACGCCGCAGGTCTACCCGGGCGACGCGAGCGCGCTGGTGGTGTGGCCGCCGGTGCAGAGCTCCGCGGGCGTCGAGATTCCGGATCAGTACGTCATCTACTGGAGCACCACTCCCAACCCGAGCAGCACGAACATGGTGGGCAGCCGCACGGTGGCGGCGCTCCGCGGCGGCGTGGCGCACGTCACCGGCCTGACGAACGGCACCGCCTACTACTTCGCGGTGGCCGGCTTTTCGAAGGGCACCTCCGGTCCGGTGTCCGCCGGCAGCGCCGCGGTCACCATCGGGCAGCCGAGCGGGACGGCGACCGCGACCGGCTACGTCTCGTCGTCGGGGTTCATCACGCGCGGGCCGCTGTACGTGCTGGCCTCGAGCCCCACCGGCGTGCGGCACTTCGTCCGGTACGCCACGCCGACGAGCAGCACGTACTTCACGCTCCCGGGGCTGACCGCGAACGCCACGTACCAGATCACCGCGTTCATGGACATGGCGGGCGAGGACGTCCTCAGCACCACCGACCCGAGGACGTTCGACGCGCCGCTTTCGGCCACGTTGACGGCCGGCAGCAACTACCTGGGCACGGCTACGCTGGCCAACAACGCCGCCGGCCGGGCCACGTCGCTCTACGCCCGTCAGGGCGCGCAGAGCTGGTACGAGATCGAGCTCGACCTCAGGGCCAGCACGAAGCTGCCGGTGCGCGCGTCGGTGAGCAGCTCCACCTGCAGCATCGGAGTGCCCTCGGTGGATCTGCCGCTGGTGCAGGAGACGCCCGGCCGCCACGCGGTGAGCCTGCGTACGTCGACGCAACCGACGCCGACGAGCTGCTACATCACCGTCACCTACTCGGACAACACGACCGGCTCCATCTACGCGCCGCTCCAGGGCGTGGTGACGTCGTTCGCCACGGCGGTGACGCCGACCGGCTCGACGACCAGCCAGACGCCGACGTTCACCTGGTCCGCTCCGGCGAGCCCACCCATCTCGTATACCCAGAACCTCGTGGTGACGAGCCAGGCCGGCGCGGTGCTGTGGCGCTACACGGGGATGCCGAGCAACCAGACCTCGGTGGCGTACAACGCCGACGGCTCGGCGAGCCCCGCGACGCTGAGCGCGGGCAGCTACGTGTGGGCCATCGAGGTTCAGGACCAGTACGGCAACCGCTCGGCGACGCTCACCAGCTTCAGCGTGCAGTAGCAGGGCCCACCCGACGCGAGGGTGGGCGGGCGACGCTCAGCGCCGCTGCGCGGGCATTGCGCCGAGCACTCCACGGCTCCACCGTTGGTGCGCGGCCCGCCGTTCGCGGGCAGCGGCGTCGTGCGCCCGTTCAGCAACATTCTCGTCGCGACCGACTTCACCGATGCCGCCCGGCACGCCGTGGAGCGAGCGTTGCGCCTGCCGCTCGCGGACGGAGCATCGATTGCCGTGTTCCACGCCGTGCATCCCACCTCACTGCCTCTGGCGGCCGCCGAGCTCGAGCGCGCGGCCGAGCAACACCTCGAGGCGCAGGCGATGCGCGCGGACGAGATCGCACGTTCGCTCGGGCGACGGGTCGAGGTCACGACCGGGCTCTCGGTGGGCAAGCCATCGCGCGCCGTCGTCGCAGAGGCGCGCGACCGAGGCTGCGAGCTGATCGTCGTCGGGCGGCACGGCACCCGCTCTCTCCGGGAGCAGCTCATCGGCTCGACGGCGCAGCGGGTGCTCCGCCACAGCGAGGTCCCGGTGCTGGTCGTGACGGCCCTGCACGGTGACGGCTACGTGCACCCGGTGATCGCGCTCGACTTGGAGGGCGACTGCGCGCGGATCCTGGATGAGGCGCTGCGCCTGTCGGGCTCCGCGAAATCCGTGCGGGTCGTGCATTCGCTCCACCTGGCGTTCGAGGACCTGCTCCCGGTCGGCATGGCGCAGCGCGAGGCCGAGGAGCTCGCGCGCCAGGCGCAAGACTCTCTGGCCCGATTGATTGCCGAGCGGGGCGAGGGCCAGCGCCTGCGCGTGGAGATCTACCGGGGCGACCCTCGATTGACCGTGCTGGGTGCGACCGCGCAAAAGAACGCCGATCTGCTCGTCGTCGGCACGCACGGGCGCGCGGGGTTGGCTCGCGCGGTGCTCGGCAGCGTCGCCGAGTGGCTCATCGGCAACGTCACCTGCGACGTGCTCGCGGTGCCGCTGGCGAGGGTGCGTGCAGCCTGAAGGCCGTCAGCGCTGGCCCTTGCCGCCGGTGCTGAGCGGGCGCGACGAGCCCGGCCGGCCGGTGGCCAGCGTTTCGTGCTCGCGCTCTTGGGTCAGGCCGTGAGCGCTCGACAGCTTCGTGTCGCCGTGCGGGTTCCGCTCGCGGGCCACGGACGCGCCCTGCGTGCGATTCGACGCCGCTTCATGGAGCGGACGCGAGCTCCCCGGGCTGCCTTCGGCGAGCGTGCGGCGTCCCCGGCCTCGGTGGGCGGGAGGCGACGGCTGCTCGGTTCGCGGGTCGAACAGGCGGGCGATGCGCTCGGGCAGCTCGAGCCGCAGCCGGTCGAGCACCTCGCCTCGAACGGACTCCGCCATCGTCTGCGCCACCACCGCAACGTGCTGGGACGCGACGCCCAGCCGGACCTTCTCGCGGCGCGCCACCCGCGCCACCAGCACCGGCAGCTCGAGCTCCTGCCCGTGCCGCGCGCGGCGGAGCGGGTCGGCGAGCTCGTGCGGAAGCTCGTCGGCGAGCGCTTCGGCCTCGAGCCTGCTCAGCCGCTCGCCCAGCACCTCGGCGACGACGCGCGCGGCGGTCTCGGCCTGCTCCGTCGTCATCGGCCCGCGCCGCGCGACCTGGCCGACGAAGTCTTCCCACCCCACCGCACCCTCGCGTCTCTGCATGCCACTTCAGGTATGCATCGCGAGCGCCGCACGCAGCCCACGGCGCTACAACGGCGAGCCGATGAAGCCCGAATTCGACCTCCAGTCCCGCGAGATCAACCAGAACCCGTACCCGCTCTTCGCCCGGCTGCGGAAGGAACGGCCCATCGCGTACGGGCGGTCGTACCTCGGAGATGGGTACATGCTGAGCCGCTACTCGGACGTGCTCATGTGCCTCGAGGATACGCGGCGTTTCTGCAGCGATCTGCGGTCGCTCTCGGACGTGAAGGATCCGCACGACACGTGGTGGATGCCGAGCATCATGCAGGCGTTCCGCGACAACCTGGTGTCCACCGACGATCCGCAGCACAAGCGCCTGCGGAACCTCGTACACAAGGCCTTCACGCCCAAGCGCGTCGAGGCGTTGACCGCGACCATCGAGGAGATGGTGCACAGGCTGCTCGACGACATGGCGAACAGGCCGCAGGTGGACCTGATCGCCGACTTCGCGCTGCCTTTGCCGCTCAACATCATCTCGTCGATGATGGGCGTCCCCGAGGAGGACCGCGCCGGGTTCCACAGGTACACCAAGCGGTTCCTCGACGGCACGATCATCGGGCTCGGCGCCGCGCTGCGGCAGTTGCCGAATACCCTGATGATGATGCGCTTCTTGCGCCGGCTCATTCGGCTGCGGCGCGAAAAGCCTTCGGACGATCTGATCACCGCGCTGGTGCAGGCCGAGGAGCAGGGCGATCGGCTCAGCGAGAGCGAGCTGATTACGATGATCTTCATTCTGCTTCTGGCCGGGCACGAGACGACCGTGAACCTGATCGGCAGCGGCGCGCTGGCGCTCATCGAGCAGCCGGATCAGCTCCACCGGCTGCGGGCTCCCCCCGAGCTCATCGACACCGCCATCGAGGAGCTGCTGCGCTTCACCAACCCCGTCGAGCACCCCGGGCCGCGCTACGTCCGCGAGGAGCTCGAGCTTCACGGCGTGAAGCTCGGGCGCGGGCAGCTCGTTCTTCCGCTCATCGCCTCGGCCAACCGAGACGAGCAGCAGTTCCCCGATCCCGACCGCCTCGACATCGCGCGCGAGCCGAACCGGCACCTCGCGTTCGGCATGGGCATCCACTACTGCCTGGGCGCTCCGCTGGCGCGGCTCGAGGCGCGCATCGCGGTGCTCGAGCTGGTGAAGCGCTTCCCGGACCTGCGGCTGGCGGTGCCGCCCATCGAGCTCGAGTGGCGCACCTCGGTGGCCGTGCGCGGGCTCGAGGCGCTGCCGGTTCACCCGACCTGAGAATCAGTCGTTCAGCGCGCCGGCGGTGATCCAGGTCTCGATGTCCTGAAGCTCGTTCGGCGCCAGCGGCCGCGAGCCGCCGCCCAGCGGGTCGATGGGCATGCGCGAGCCGGTGATGCTGCCGTCGCCCGAGAGCTTGAGCCAGAGGTAGCTGTTCTCGGGGCTGCCCGGCAAGACCAGCTTGCGCGCGGGCTGCTGCTTCGAGGGCTGCATCAGCCGGTCGAACACGCCGTCCGAGAGGAGGTCGAGCTGCCCCTGCGGGTTCTGGCCGCCGTGGCAGCCGCCGCAGTTGGCGCTGAGCAGCGGTCGGATGCGCCCGCTGAACGTCACTGTCCCACTTTGGGAGGGTTGAAGCCCTCGCCTTTAGGCGACAGCTTCAGCGTCGGTTCGGCTAGGGTGGCGATGTGGGCTA
>FWPU01002709.1_pt1 | contig 47487 bp, 40 predicted proteins | sample 2228361 | NCBI WGS metagenome assembly FWPU01 (sample SAMEA103939777, study PRJEB20133) | metagenome
AGCGTCCACGCAGGTGGACGCCTGGCGTAGGGGCGGGGTGACCCCGCCCCTACCAGAGGCGATTCAATCGCCGAACGCCAGTAGCCTGAGCAGTTACCCCACCGGTCAGATCGCTATACTCATAGGGCACAGCAATAACATCACCCCGCCGGTACCGCATCTCCCACCTCGTCCGCGATCCAATCTTCCGGCATCGTATCCCAGTCCTCGCGCATAGCCGCCACAGAAAACCAATAGTCATGCAACGCGGGTGTGTCGTCGAGATCGAGCAACAGGTCAAGAGCCTGCGCCACAATGGCCTCCTCGGTCATGCCACGCGCCCTTGCCGCCTCGCGCAGTCTCTGGACGATGCTTTCCGCTAGAGTTAAATGAATCTCAACCGTCCCGGTCGTCATCTCCACCTCCACCTAGTCACACTCCGGGAGCAATTATATCCCCACAACAACGGTTACACAAATCACCGCCCCGTAGAGTCCGCGTCGGCCAATCGTCTCCCTTTCGCCCACTTGGTATCCAGCATACGCCCGCACTCCGTCGTGCAGCATCACCCGCTTCGTGATATGGTGAGAACAACAACAACCAACTAACAAACTAACCAACTAACCAACTAACTAACTAACCAACCAACCAACCAACAGGAGACCCACCATGTACCGCAAAAGCCTTTTCCCAACCCTGTTCAGCCTGCTCATCCTCGCCGGCGCCTGCGCCTACAGCCATCTGCTCACACCGGCCTCGCGGCCCACATCCGAGCCGCGGCCCATATCCTCGCCGCTTCAGCCGCCGGACGCCGCATCGTTCTCATCGCCCATCCCGACGCCGAAGGTGCCGGCCCCACGGGTACTCAAGCGCATACCCAGCCAGGTGGCCATCGGCCAGCGTCGCCCCACCATCCGACTTGTCTTCAGCCGGCCGATGGATCGGGCCAGTGTCGCTGCCGCGCTCACCGTCGAGCCGGCAATGCCGCTCGACCTCCACTGGGAAGGCAACGACCTCATCCTCACGCCACGCGAACCGCTCACCCCCGGCGCCCAATACAACTTTGCACTCTTGCAGACCGCTACCGACCTCAACGGCGCCCCGCTAGAGCGGGCATACCGCTGGTCGTACCAACTCAACGGCCTGATCGCGCACACGAGTTGGCCCGCCAGGCGAAACGACCAAAGCACCCCACTCCGCATCAACTTTAACTACCCGATGGACATGGCAAGCGTCCGGCGGGCGCTCAAGATCAGCCCCGCCATCACCGGTAACGTGGCCTGGAACGCCAACAAGACCACCTTCGTGCTCACCCCCACCGTGCCCCTGCCCAACGAGACCCGCTACACCATCCGCTTCGACGATGGTCTGCGCGACGCCAACGGCGACCCACTGCCGCCGCCCGCCCCACTCCGCTTTACCACCCCGCCGCCCATCCTCAACACCTACCCGCAGTCCGGCGCGACGAGCGTGCACCCGGCCGGCGCCATTCGCGTGACCTTCGACCGGCTGATGGACCCCACCAGCACCGAGGCTGCGTTCAGCATCACGCCCGCCACAGACGGCGATTTCGCGTGGGACGAAACCACGCTCCTCTTCCGGCCGGCGGACGGCTACCTGAGCGAGTACACGACCTACACCGTGACCGTCGGCACAGACGCCCGCGACCTCGACGGCAACCCCATCCTGCGCCGGGATTACGTCTGGTCATTCAGCACCGGCCGCGCCGAGGACATTGCCGATTTCGGCTGGGGGCCGAACGCCCAGGTGGTAGATGCCGACGGACGCCGGGCCGTCCAATTCGTGGTATCCCACGATGGCGGCCTGCTCACATTCGAACTGTACCGGCTCGACCTCGTCCAGTTCCTCGACCGCTATTCGTCGGGCTTCAAGGGCGTCGCCGGCGGCGAAAACCGGCCCATCAGCCTCGAGGGGACAACCCTGGCCCGACGCTGGCAGGTCGAGGCCGGAGGCGGGAGCGGCTATTGGGGCAGCGCACACGAGACGACCATCCCTGCCGACGTGCCGCCGGGCCTCTACATCCTCAACGTGAACGCCGGGCACATCAACGACCAACTCATCCTCGTGCTGACCCGTAACGTCATCGCGCTCAAGCAGGCCGAGGGCCAGATCGTCGCCTGGGTCTCGGATATCAACGGCGTCCCCAAGCCCGGCATCGAAGTCAGCGTCTATGCCCGCGACGGCCAACTGCTCGCCCAGGGCTACGCCGACCGCAACGGCGTCTACCGCACCCAGGTCGCGCGCGATCCACAGCCGCTCATCGTCATCGCCCGTGAAGGCAACGATATCACCGCCACCGGCCTCAGCAACGAGTGGCTCTCGCGCGAGCGGCAGTGGTGGGGCTGGTGGCGGCCGGCGCCTGCCGCACCGAACTGGGCCGTCTATGCCTACACCGACCGCCCGATCTACCGCCCCGGCCAGACCGTCTACTTCAAGGCCATCCTCCGCCGCGACGACGACGCCATCCTCAGCCTCCCACCGGCGGGGACGCCCGTCACCGTGCGCATCCGCGACACCCGCGACAACGTCGTGCAAACCTTTTCGCTCGCCACCAACGGCTTTGGCACAATCAACGGCGAGTTCCACCTGGCCGAGGGAGCGATGCTGGGCAACTATGCCGTCGAGGTCCTGGTGGACGGTGAAAGCCATCGCCAGATTTTCAAGGTGCAGGACTATCGCAAGCCCGACTATCGCGTCAGCGTGACCACCAACGCGGCCACCTATGTCGCAGGTGAACCGATCACGGTAAACGTGGAAGCCCGCTACTTTTTCGAGCAGCCGGTCGCCAACGCCCACCTGGTCGTCCGGCAATACGAATTGGGCGAGTGGTACTGGTGGGACGAGAGCAACCCCGAGCAAGTCGTCTGGTTCGAGAGTTATCGGCCCCCCATCGAAGGAACCACCGATGTCAACGGCCGCTTTACGTTCACGCTCGATGCACAGTTCCACGGCCGCAGTCAGGGTTATGACTGGTACAGCAATGTCCGGCACAGCACCTGGGGCATCGAGGTCACCGTGGATGACGGCAGCCATCAGACGGTGAGCAACTTTGTCATCGTCAAGGTCTTTAACGCCGCCGAACAGATCCGCCTGGACACCGGCGGCTATTTCCACACCCCCGGTCTGCCGTTCACCGTGCGCGCCCAGGCCATCACCACCTCCGGCGAGCCGGTAAGCGGGCGCGCCCTGCGCCTGCAACTGCGCCGCTACAACGAGGCCACCTACGATTACACCACCGTCGTCCAGACGCTCGATCTGATCACCGGCGCCGACGGCACAACCAGCCTGCCGTTTACCATCGAGCAGCCAGGTTACTACCAACTCCACCTCACCGGCTACGACCGGTTGGGCCATGCGCTGGAGTACAACACCTGGGTCTATGCCTTCGACGACACCGATTGGTGGGTTCCAACCGCCAACAGCGATCTCCGCATCGCCGCCGATCGCGACAGTTACGCCCCGGGCGATACCGCACGCCTGCTCATCGAATCCACCTTCAGCGGGCCGGCGCTCTTGACCTTCGAGCGCGGCACGACCCGCCGCGAGATGCCGGTCACACTGACTACGCCGCTCACCATAGTGGACGTGCCCATCCAGGCCGACGATGCCCCCAACATCTTTGTCACGGTCAACGCCTGGAAAGAACAAGAGACTGTCCTGACATACGATACGTACAGCAACCTACCCGACAGCCGCCTGCGCACCGCCAGCGTCGAACTGCACGTGCCGGTCACCGACAAGACACTGACCGTCACCATCACACCCGACCGGACGCAGTACGCGCCGCGCGATCGGGCCACCTTCACCGTGCGCGTCACCAACGGGCGCGGCGAGCCGGTCTCGGCAGAAGTCTCGCTCGCGCTGGTGGACGAGGCCATCTTTAGCCTGAGCGAAGAACTCGCCGGCCCGATCTTTGATGCCTTCTACCACGAGCGCGATCTCGTCGTGCGCACCTACGATGGCATGGCGCTCTACCGCTACCTCCTCGCTGCAGAGGGTGGAGGCGGAGGCGACGGCGGCACAATTGGCAACCCGCGCAGCAATTTCCCCGATACGGCGATCTGGCTACCTGCGCTGCAGACCGACGCCAACGGCGAGGCCGTGCTCACGCTGACGCTGCCCGATAGCCTCACCAGTTGGCGGCTGACGGCCAAGGCAATCACCGCCGATACCCAGGTAGGCGAAACGTTCATCAACATCGTCACGCAGCAACCGATCGTCGTGCGTCCGCTTCTGCCGCGCACTCTGACCGCCGGCGATCGCGTCGAGATCTCGGCCATCGTCCACAACTATAGCGAGCGCGGCCAGCACATCGCGGTCTCGATCGCAGCAGGGGTGGCCGGCCAGCCCCCCTTGCTCAGGATCGAGGGGCCGCTCACCCAGACCGTCCGACTGCTCCCCGGCGAACAGGCCGTCGTCGGCTGGCCGGCGGTCGCCGTCGAAGCGGGCGAGGCGCAGGTCACCATCTGGGCCGATGCGGGGGACGCCGGCGATGCCGTCCGGCTCACCATCCCCATCCGCCCACTGGCCGTGCCCGACGTGGACGTACAGGTCGGCCAATTTAGCCGCGAGTTCACCACCGCGCTTCTCCTGCCCACCGAGGCGCTCGGCCTGAGCACGGTCAAGATCGAACTCAGCCGCTCCATCGCCGGCAGCCTGCTTCAGGGGCTGGAGTACCTCACCGGCTACCCCTACGGCTGCGTCGAGCAGACGATGAGCCGCGCACTCCCCAACGCCGTCGTCGGCCGCGCCTTCCACCAACTGGGCATCAGCCATCCCAAGTTGCAGGCCGACCTGCCACCGATGATCCGCGCCAGCATCCAGCGGCTCTACGGCTATCAGCACAACGACGGCGGCTGGGGCTGGTGGTACGACGACGCCAGCCACGACTACCAGACGGCCTGGGTCGTCTTTGGCCTGACGGTCACTTCGCAGGCCGGCTATGAGGTGGACCCGGGAGTGATCGAACGCGGCGTAGGCTGGCTACGCGATCACCTGAACAGTATGGACATCCGTACCCGCGCCTACGCGCTCTACAGCATGGCGCTAGCCGGGCATGGCGAACTGGCCGGCACCCGTGCGCTCGCCGCACGGGCCGACGAACTCGATCCCTTCAGCCAGGCGGCATTGGCGCTAGCGCTGCACGAACTCGGTGCAACGGCGGAGGCCCGGCAGATGCTCGACATCCTGGCCGCAAGTGCCGTCGTCACAGACGGCATGGTCTACTGGCCGCAGCCTAACGACGACGGCCACTATTACGAAAAGACGATGGCCTCCACCACCCGCAGCACCGCGCTGGCGTTGAGCGCGTTTGTGCACATCGCCCCGGAGCACGAACTGGAGCCGGGCATCGTGCGCTGGCTGATGAGCCAACGCCGCGAGTTCGGCTGGGGCAGCACCAACGAGACCTCTTTCGCCATCCTGGCACTCACCGATCACCTGCTCGCGCTCGAACGCGCCACCGCCGAGACCGCCTACACCATCGAACTGAACGGCGTCGAGATCGCCACCGGTCGGCTAGGGCCGGGGGAGCCGGCGGTCAGCCTCGAGATCCCCGCCGCCCAGATGCAGCGTGGTGAGAACAGCCTGCGTATCCGCCAGAGCGGGGAGGGGCGGCTGTACTATGTCATCAGCAACCGCGTCTACCTGCCCCAGGCGCGCATCGCCGCCGCGGGCAACGTGAGAGTCTCGCGGGCTTATTTCGACGCGGAGAGTGGTCGGCGCATCCGAAACGCGGAAGCCGGGCAACTGGTGCGCGTGCGCCTGACGGTCGAGATGCCCAACGACGGCTTTTACGTCATCGTCGAGGACAATCTGCCTGGCGGCCTGGAGGCGCTGAACGAGGCGCTGAACACCACCGGCCACGAGGCCAGTGTCTACAATGAATCCCACTACTCTTGGGAGGAATACGGCTACAACTACAAAGAGGTACACGGCGAGCGGGTCAGTTTCTTCGTCACCGAGATGGGCAGGGGGCTTTGCACCTTCACCTACCTTGCCCGCGCCACCCGCGCCGGCTCCTTCGTCGCCTTACCGGCCGAAGTCTATGCGATGTACGACCTGAGCGTATGGGGGCGCTCGGCCAGCGGGCGGATCGGCGTGAGCAGATAAGTCACAGGCCTCCGAGGTCTTAGCCGAATGGCGCGCACGACCTCGGAGGTCTGTCACCGCTCGCGCAGCGCGTCCCAGTTGGCGCGCTAAACCGATGGAGTAGGGGCGGGGTCACCCCGCCCCTCCTTGATGGAGGCTGGGGCCGCTCAGCCTGTCAATCGCCAGTTCCACATACTCCTGCTTCACCAACTCGCCCTCCTGCACACCGAACAGGGCCAACAACTCACCGATCAGGTCGGCCTTGCGCTCGGCATCCTGCTTCGACCACGTGCGGCTCTTGATCTCCAGGAAAAGCCCCGGCAACGCCGGCTTCACCAGCCGGTCGAAGTTGATGGCAAAGTCGGTTCCGCCATAGCGGACGTAATACCGCCGTCGCTCTTTGTGCACCTCGACCTCGGCTGCCGGCTTGAAGTACTCGCGGTAGAAGCGCAGACTCCGCGTAGCGGGCGCGTCGAAGCGTGAGCGCGAGAGCAGCACCGATTGTGCATACTCCCGCTCCTTCGTTTCGCCAGTCAACGTCAGCCGGTAGAATACGTCCCGTACATGGCCATCCTCACCCAGCACCTCGTCCTCACGGTAGCGGAGGCGGCTGCGATACGGATCGTCGAACAAGAAGTATGTATCGTACTGACGGCGCAACGAATGCCGGAGAACGGTGATCTCGGGACGCTCCAGCAAACTTTCCGGTGCAGGCTGATCGGCCATCAGCACTTTCACCTGCACCTCGAAGGTTTTTTCCTGTGCCACCCGGCCGATTGCCAGCAACTTGCTCAAAACGCTCTCCTCGCGCCGAATGAGGAAGGCATCTACCCCGCGCGCGATTTCGGCGGCTTCGGCCTTCAAAGCCTCTTCGTCCAGCGTGAGCAAGCGACGCTCGCGCATCAGCCAGCGCCCCTGACACATCACATCGCGCACGTCGCTGCCCTTGCCAACGTAGACCAGTTGCGCATACAGCGCTTGCGGGTCACGCGCAAACCTGGGGGTGCTGTGCACATTGCCCAGGTCCACCACGGCGATGTCGGCCTGCTTACCCGGTTCCAGCGAGCCGGTCACACCATCCAGGTGCAATGCCCGCGCGCCGCCGATGGTCGCCATCGCCAACGCTTGCCGCGCCGGCAAAGCCGTGGGGTCGGCGGCGACGCCCTTGGCCAACAGCGCCGCCAAACGCATCTCCTCCCACATATCCAGGTCATTGTTGCTGGCAGGGCCATCGGTGCCGATGCCGACATTCAGCCCCAGCGCGAGCATCCGCGCGACCGGCGCAAAGCCGCTGGCCAGTTTGAGATTGCTGGTGGGGTTGTGCGCCACGCCGACGTGATGACGCCGCAGTATGTGCATCTCCTCTTCATCCAGGTGCACGCAGTGCGCGGCGACGACTTTGGCCGCCAGAATGCCCTCCCGCTCGAGCCAGGGCACCATCGGCATGCCGTACTCGGCGCGGTGCTCCTCCACCTCCTGGGCCGTCTCGGCAACGTGGATGAGCAGCGGCACGTCGAACTCGAGCGCCATCTGGGCGCAGACCTGCAAGAGTTCCGGTGTCGTCGTATATGGAGCGTGCGGGCCAACTGCCGGCGTGATCAGCGCGTGTCCGTGCCAACGCTGCAAGAAATCACGGGCACGTTCCAGGCTCTCGTCGTAACTGAGCGCATCGGGCGTGGGAAAGCGCAACACCGTCTCGGCGCACACCGCACGCAACCCCGCGTGGGCAGCAGCGTCGGCCACCGCCTCCTCGTAATAGTACATGTCGGCGAAGCAGGTCGTGCCGGAGCGGATCATCTCGGTGCAGGCCAATTGCGTGCCCAGCCAGCAGAAACGCGGGCGCACGAATTCGCGCTCCACCGGCATCATATAGCCCATCAGCCAGACGTCCAGGCGCAGGTCGTCGGCCAGGCCGCGCAGCAGCGTCATCGGCGCGTGTGTGTGGGCGTTGACCAGGCCGGGGATGATAGCGCACCCGGCGCAATCCACGATTTCGGCAACGTAAGCATCGGCGATCTGCTCCGCCGGCCCCACGGCCTCGATGACGCCATCACGAATCGCCACGGCGCCCGGGTCGAAAAGATCGAAACCCTCGTTCATCGTGACGACACTGCCGCCGCTCAGGATCACGTCCACTTCGATCATCGCTGGTCTATCCTTTCTCGCTTCGAGGGTCATTATAGACCGAATCGTCAAGTGGGGCAATTTCACCCTCGCGCTCGGATTGTGCTATAATGAGAGCACCAGACCGGAAACGAGGTGCCCCATGCATGCCATAGACGTGATCGCCAAGAAGCGCGACGGCAGCGAACTGACAACAGAAGAGATCGAGTTCTTCGTACAGGGATGCACGCAGGGCAGCATCCCCGATTACCAGATCGCAGCCTGGCTGATGGCCGTGTACCTGCGCGGCATGAGCGACCGCGAGACGCTCGACCTGACGCTGGCGATGGCCCGTTCAGGCGACATGCTCGACCTGAAAGACGTGGCCCCCTTCACGGTGGATAAGCACTCCACCGGCGGCGTCGGCGATAAGGTCACGCTGGTCGTCGCCCCGCTGGTGGCCGCCTGCGGGCTGCCGGTCGCCAAGATGACCGGCCGGGGACTCGGATTCACCGGCGGGACGGTGGACAAACTCGAGTCCATCCCCGGCTACCGCACCGACCTGAGCGACGCCGAATTCAAGGCGCAACTCAAGCGCATCGGCATCGTTCTCACCGGCCAATCCGCCGATCTGGCGCCCGCCGACCGCAAATTGTACGCACTACGCGATGTCACGGGCACCATTGCTTCCATCCCGCTCATCGTGAGTTCGATCATGAGCAAAAAGATCGCCGCCGGCGCAGACGCGATCGTACTCGACGTCAAGACCGGCAGCGGCGCGTTCATGAAGACATTGAAAGACGCCGAGAGACTGGCCCAAGCATTGGTGCGCCTGGGCCAACAGGCCGGACGGCGCGTCGTCGCGCTCATCTCCGATATGAGCCAGCCGTTGGGCTGGGCAGTGGGTAACGCCCTGGAGGTCAAGGAGGCGATCAATGTCCTGCACGAGGCCGGGCCGGTGGATTTGCGCGAACACTGTCTGACCATGGCCGCCGAGATGTTGGTGCTGGGTGGCCGCGCAGCCGATTCCGGCGACGCACTCACGCTGGCGATGGAAACGCTGGCGTCAGGCGCTGCCTGGCGCAAGTTCCACGAACTGGTGGAAGCACAAGGCGGCGATGTGCGCTGCATCGAGGCGCCGGAACGCTTGCCACAGGCCAAACTGATCGAGCCTGTGCCGGCGCCACGCAGCGGGTATCTCGCTACGGCGGACGCCGTCGCGATCGGCCTGGCGGTGACAGAATTGGGCGGCGGGCGCGTGAAGAAGGAAGACCAGGTGGACCACAGCGTCGGGGTGATCGTGCACTACAAGGTGGGTGACCTGGTGCAAAAGGGCACACCGCTCTTTACCATCCACGCCAACGATGAGGGGAAACTGGCCGCCGCGCGCGAGCGCGTGCTGGCCGCGCACACCTTCAGCGATACACCCGTCCCGCGCCCCCCGCTGTTTTACCGGCGGGTGGCAGGGTAGACGAAGAGGCTGGTGGGGGATGTCCGCTGGCCTCTTCGTGACCATACCCGCCGTCCGCTCAGCGGTTGATGCCGTTTTCGTTCTATCAAGCGCGCGACGCGCTACTCTGTCTATGCAGGAGATAGCAGTGCACTGGGGACTGTGTCTGTCTCAGGAAAGGAAAGCAGTATCTGGGGTGCTGGCAAGTGAGTTGCCGCCTGGAGTTGTTGCGCCGAACGGAACAACTGATCGGCAAGGTTCAGCAATTGGATGGCGACCGGACCAGGCAACATCTCGTGCCCACAGGCAGGGCAAACCCGCAGCCACACGTTCTTCAAGGTAATCGGGAGTCCCTCGCGCTCGTACTGGATTGTGCGGCGTTGCCATACCATTTCTGATTGACAGATTGGACAACGGTTTTCATTCATAGGCTTACCTTCTTCGTCTGCGGTAGGCGATCCACTCCCGCCGGTCTGGAGTGTAAACAGTCACGACTTGCAGTTCATCCCCACACGAGTGATCAATCACGATATGAAGAGGAACGTCTTTCTGCGTGATGGCGAATATCAGACAGCGTTTTCTCTCCGGGTATTTCTCGATGATCTCTCCGTGCTCAACAGCGAACAGAATGTCGTCACCTGTGATTCCATCCTTGAGTGCCTCCTGAAAGGCATGGAAATAGAAACTGAAGTGTCCTTGCCGAAACAACTGATCGGCTCCACAACCCCACCTGCGCCGATCCGATACCAGCACACAGGCGCATCGCCCCAGTTATACGTGGCATCGAACGCGATATGCCCTAGTAGCCCATCGCGCTGCACCGTCGCCAGCGCCTCCGCGACCCCGGCGCGCGTGGGTGCCCCGTGCGCGGCGATGTCTTGCTTCAATGCCTCCAGCACCACCCACGTCGTTTCGTAGGCCGGCAAGGCCAGCGGCCCCGGCGGCGACACGTGCGGGCCTAGCGTCTGGTAAGAGACAACGAAATCCCTTGCGCCGGGCACGTCCGCCGGCAAGGGGTATGGCGTGACGAACGCGGCGCCCTCGGCAGCCTCACCGGCCACGGCGGCAAAGCCGGCCGCGGCCAAATCCGGCCCCCCCAGAAAGGCCCCGGCCCAGCCGGCCTCGTGCAACGCCGCTGCGACCTCGCCCGCCGTCACCGGATCGGCATCGCAGATCACGGCCTGCACATCAGCAGTCAACACCCCGGAAAGCCAGTTCGCATCGGAAGGGGAGACGATCACCGAGGCCCGTTCCAACAGCGCCGCGCCCAATGGGCCACCGTCACTCACCAGCGCAACACGACTCCTGCCAACATGCCGCCTCAGGGCCTCGGCCAGCACATCGCCCGCAGGCCCCAGGCGGTATACTGCCGCGCCCCCTCGTGTGAGCGCCGTGTCGAGGGCGGCCGGGGCCACGAGCGGGATACCCGCCCCGGCGTAGGTGTCCAGCGCAGCAGCGGTGGTCCCTTCGCGGAAGTGGCCGATGGCAGCGATGACCTGAGGATCAACGGCCAGTTTGCGCGCCTGCTCGACCGCCATTGCCGGGTCGGCCCCGTCGTCGTAGGCAACGAGTTCGACGCCGTACCCCCCCACCCCACCGGCGGCGTTTACCTCGCGCAATGCCAGTCGCACGGCGTAGATCACATCGTAGCCCACGTAGCGATAGCGGCCCTCGAACGGGGCGACCAGCCCGATCTTGACCGTAGGCCGCACCCGGCCAGGGAGATGACAGGCGGTCAAAAGCAACAGGCAGCACGTAATACATACATAATACGTAATACGTGATGCGTGGCTAGGGCACTTGGCCGCCGCACGTCGCGTAATTGGCATTGTGCTCTTCTGCAGTTCTGGCAAAGAGATGACTGCCATCGTTCTTGGTGCAGTCGGCGAGGAAGAAGTAATAGTCGGTCTGAGCGGGATAGGCAGTTGCCTGAATCGAGGCGAGGCCGGGGCTACAGATCGGACCGGGCGGCAGGCCGAGGTGCCTGTAGGTGTTGTAAGGCGAATCCACCTCGGCTTGCTCCAGCGTGAACGCCGGCCACCAATTGTCGGGGGCACCCAGGGCGTACTGCACCGTGGGGCAGGCATCGAGGTACCAACCGTCTTGGAGCCGATTGTGGTAGACACCCGCAATGATCGGCCGCTCTGCGTCCAGGACCGCCTCACGCTCGACGATAGACGCCAGCGTGACCAGTTGGTAGACATTCAGGCCACGGCTCGCCGCTGCCGCCCGCACCTCTGGCGTCACGCGCGCCTCGAAGGTGGTCAGCAGACGGTCGAGCACGTCCAGTGCTGTGGGATTTTCGGGCAGCCGATAGGTCTCGGGGAACAAAAAGCCCTCCAGCGTCGCATCGGGCGGCAGGTCGGCCAGGAAACTGTACGCGAGCCCTGCGTTGCGCCAGCCGACCGTCACCAGCGTCAGGAACTCGGATTGTGGAACACCGGTTTGCTGCTCAATCGCGGCAGCAACCTGCTCCAGGCGCAGCCCTTCCTGTATCGTGATGGTCTGCTCCGGGCGTGAACCTTGCTGCAACGCCTGCGCAACTTCGGGGATGGTCATCGTCTGACGCAAGGTAAACTCGCCGGCCTCGATACCGGCGTCCAATCCATAATACTGCACGTAGCGGCGAAACAACTCGGCGTCCGAGATCAAACCTTTCTGCTGCAATCGCTCGGCAATCTGAGCCACCGTCTCTCCCGGCTCGATGACAAAAGCGACCGGCGTATCGTCGGTTCCAGCCGGTTGTTCCAACTGCTCGGCGTTTGCCTTCAGATACGCCTCGATCAGCATCCGGTCAGGCGACGATAGCCCACATAGGCCGACGGAGATATTGCCATCGCCACCGGAGGAAGAACGGCCCACAAACCAGATGACGCTACACGCTGCGCCGACGACCATTCCCAACGCCACTAGGAAAGCCAGAATCCTACCGATCTTGTTCATCCTCTACTCCCCGAACAGTGCTATCCAGGTAACTCTGCAGGATGACAGCGGCAGCGATCGCGTCCAGATCGCCCGCAGCACGGGCGCGCTGCCGTTGTCTTGCTGTACGACGCTGACGCAGAATATCTTCCGCCTGTAGCGTCGTGTAGCGCTCGTCCCACAGGATGACGCGGACAGGCAAATGGGCAGCCAGCGCCAGGGCATAACGCGCGGCCCGGCGGGCTTGCGGCCCTTCCGTCCCATTCAGGCCGAGCGGCCTGCCCACCACAACCAGGCCGGCCTCGTGCCGGGCCACGAGCGCCGCGATGGTCGAGAAATCCTGCTTCCGGGAGCCACGCCTCAGCGTCTGCAATGGACGCGCGATACATCCGCTAGGATCACTGACGGCAACGCCGATGCGTCGCTCACCCACATCCAACGCGAGTATCCGCATACCTCATCGGCTGACCACTGCGGTCTGGCTTGAGGTCTGCATCTGTGGCACAACCTGCACCCCGATACGCAATGGAAGCAGTGGCATGCGCTCCAGCCACCTCAGACTCCTCGGCCACTGTGGCCAAAGCACGATGTGGGGTTCCTCAGCCAGTGGGAACGCAGCCAGCAGACGCTGGCGGGCATCGGCCACACGCTGCCCGCGCACAAGCGTCACCACTGCGCCGGGATCGAGCGCCACAGCCCCATAGCCACGCGCGGTGATGAAGAAAGTGTACAGGCCGGGGGCAACGTCCTCCTCGGCCACTTCGCCCAATTCGTAGCGTGCGCCCACCAACTGGTAGTCCGGCGGCAGACGGCGGGCGAGCGCGTTGTACGCCACGGCCCTGGCATCGCCCAGGTCCACCTTCAGGCCCCGCACCAGCACGCGCATGTCAAGCCCCACTTTATCCGCCTGCTCGCCAACAAAGCGATTGTACGCCTGCTTGGGCACCGCCTCGATGCGCAGCGAATCGCGCAAGAGCATCTCGGCAGGCCCTACCAGGTCACTCGCCCCGATCTCCGCGTACGCCTGATCCAGCAACTGACGCATCAAGCGAAGACGTAGCCGATCACAATCGGCCTGGGTCACGATACGCACATCACGGACCTCCGCCCCCGTCGTCGGCTCCGGGTTGATCGCCCGCACGGCCAGGGCTGCCACTCCCTCGACCTGGTTGATCTCGAAGGCGCCTACCCCGCCGACCCCCTCATCCAGCGATTCGATGGGAGCGGACGCCTGTCCTGCAGCCGGCACAAAGACATCGGCGGTGGTGCGAAAGCGGATTGGGTAACTGGTGGAGGAGGTGCGCACAACCGTCCCGGCCGGCACAGTATAATCTTGTGCCAGCAGGTTGGTGAACAAGACCATCCCGGTCGTCCGGCCCGAGATGACACTCGCAACACCGGTCGTCTCGACTTCAGCGTAGCCCGCGATCTCGAGGCCGACCCACCACGCCGGGATAACACGGGCTACCAGATCAATCTCTCCCTCGGAACCGGTCTCTACCGGTACAACGGAAATCGGCACAATGGTCGTGAATTCTTCGCCGGCCGGCACCAAGGTCACCGAAGCGCTGGGCACCATGCAGTAAGCGCTGATCAGGACGATCGCCAGCGCCAGCAGAAAAGCCGAAAGGCGGAATCCCAGGCCGACCCATCCGAGCCAACGGGCACGGGGCTGCACGGGCCGTGGTCGAAGGCTCACGTCTGCGTCATACCAATGACGGGGCGGCGGCTCCGCCCGATGGGGAAGACGACTGCCCCACTTTTCCGCCTGCTGTGCCCCTATGGCACTGGAGAAGACCGGGAAACCACTCTGGCGGGCCAGCCGCCGTCGCTCAGGGTCAGCACAGACGATGGCGATCTCCAGGTGGTAGCGCTCGGCTTCACGTCTCAGGAGATCGAAATCCAGGCTGCGCGTGAGGAAATGCATGTCCCAGGGGAGAACAAGCACCACACGCTTCGCGTCCACCCAGGCCAGCCGGTGACGGATCGAAGCCCAATCGTCGTGGGGTTGGAGCTCTATAACCGGATAGTCGGCCATCTGCCATGATGCAGGAGGCAAGGCGCAGGGATTCTCGCCTCCTGCTTCTCGCCTCACTTAGCCAGCATCTTTTCCAGCGCCGCGGGGGCCTGGCGCAGCGCCTCGTCCAGACGGCCCACGTCACGGCCGCCGGCTTGAGCCAAGGTGGGCCTGCCACCACCACTGCCACCCACGAGACGGGCCACCTCGCGCACCAGCCTGACCGCATCCACGCCGCGCTCCGTGAGATCTGGGGTGACGGACGCCACAAGGGCCGGCCGCTCGCCGATCACGGCACCCAAAACGACGACGCCGGAACCTAAGCGGTCACGGAACCAATCGGTCATCTCGCGTAGCATCTCCATGCTCGGGGCAGATACACGAGCGCTTAGGAGCGAGACTCCTGCCACTTGCTGTACCTGTGCCAACAGCGCTTCGAACTCGCGGCGCGCCAGTTGATCCTGCAAACGTGCGATCTCTTTGCGGGCCGACTGCAGTTCGTCGAGCAGGCTCAACGTCTTGCGTTCGACTTCCTCCGGCGAACAGCCCAGGTACGCTGCCGTGCGTCGCAGGGTGCCCAACTGCCGTTCGACCAGTTCCATCGCCGTGTGACCGGTCACTGCCTCGATGCGACGCACACCGGCACCCACACCTTCCTCAGAGACGATGTGGAACAAGCCGATCTCGCCCGTCTCCATAACGTGGGTCCCGCCGCACAGTTCCTGGCTGAACGGCTCGCCCGGCCAGCCGATGCGCAGGACACGCACGACGTCGCCATACCTCTCGCCGAACAGCGCGATCACGCCCTCGCTCACTGCCTGCTGGTAACGCTCTTCCGAAACCTCCACCGGATAGTTGACCAGGATGGCGTCGTTGACGGAGCGCGTCACTGCCTCTAACTCGTCCTCGGTCAGCATTGCCGGATGGGTGAAATCGAAACGCAGCCGGTCCGGCGCAACCAAGGAGCCAGCCTGCTGCACGTGCTCGCCCAGGATGTAGCGCAGTTCACTGTGCAGGAGATGGGTGGCCGTATGATTACGGGCAATATCCATTCGCCGCTCATAATCCACAATCGCCCACGCCGTATCGCCTACCCGCGGCCGGCCATGCAAGACCTTGCCAGGGTGGACAATGAGACCTGTCACCGGCCGGCGTGCCTCGGTCACCTCGATCTCCCAAACCGGCTCGTCCGATCCAGGCGGATAGGCAGCGATGAAACCGGCATCGGCTACCTGGCCACCGGATTCCACATAGAAGCACGTTTCGGGCAAGATCACCTCGACCTCATCGCCCGCCTTGGCCGACCTGGTCAACTCTCCGCCGCGTAAGATAGCAATGACGCGCGTCTCCAGTTCGGTGGTCGAATAGGGATCGTGCTTCACCCCTTCAGCGCCCAGGCATCCCTGCGCCTGCAGATCGGCAAGGATTTGAGCATAGCGCGCCCGGGCTTGGTCATCAGCCAACTCGGCAGTCCCCACTTGGCGGGCACGCCGGCGTTGCTCCTCAAGCGCTCCTTGGTAGCCGGCCTCGTCCACACCCAAGCCCCTTTCTTCGGCTACGTCGCGGGTGATCTCGAGCGGCAGTCCAAAGGTATCGTATAGCCTGAACGCTACATCGCCGGGCACGACCGTCTCGCCCGCACGTTGCAGTTCGGCCAGCGCCTCGTCCAGCCGCGCCAGGCCCGTATCGAGTGTGCGCAGGAAGCGGTCCTCCTCCTGGGTAATTGTGGTGAGGATGAACGGGCGCCGATTGGCGAGTTCGGGAAAATGCGGTCCCATCGTCTCAATGACCGTGGTGGCGACCTCAGCCAGGAAGGGCCGGGCGAAGCCAAGTTTGCGTCCAAAGCGCGCCGCACGGCGTAGGATCATGCGCAGCACATAATTGCGCCCCTCGTTGCCCGGAATCACACCGTCGCCGATGAGGAATGTGAGCGCGCGCACGTGGTCGGCGATGACACGATAGGCAACGATATTCTCCTCTACCTGGGTATCGCTATGCCCAACCAGTCCCTGCACACGCTGAATGATCGGCATAAACAGATCGGTCTTGTAGTTAGAGTCCACCCCCTGCAGAACGGCCGTGATGCGCTCAAAGCCCATGCCGGTGTCCACGTGCTTTGCCGGTAACGGGCATAGGGTGCCATCGGCCTCACGATTGTACTGAATGAACACGAGGTTCCATAGTTCGACGAAGCGTCCACAGTTCTCGCCGTTCACCCGGCAGACGTGGCCGGGGCTACCCCGCATCGTACAGGCCGCCGGGCCCATGTCATAATGGATCTCGCTGTTGGGCCCACATGGGCCGGTATCCGCCATCTCCCAAAAGTTGTCCTTGCGGCCAAAGAAGAGCACATGCGCCGGGTCTATGTCCGTCTCGGAACGCCACAAGTCGGCGGCCTCGTCGTCGGTAGGCAAGTCGCCCTGGTCGTCCTCGAAGACGGTGGCCCACAGCCGTTCTTTCGCCAGCCCCCAGACATCGGTCAGCAATTCCCAGGCCCAGGCAATGGCCTCCTTCTTGTAATAGTCGCCGAACGACCAGTTGCCCAACATCTCGAAAAAGGTATGATGGTAGCCATCGCGTCCCACATCCTCAAGGTCGTTATGTTTGCCGGAGACACGCATGCACTTTTGGGTATCCGCAGCACGCGTGTAGGGGCGGCTGCCCAGTCCCAAGAAGACGTCCTTGAACTGGTTCATGCCGGCGTTGGTGAAAAGAAGTGTCGGGTCATCCACCGGCACCAGGCTGGCACTCGGCACAATGGTGTGGCCGCGGGCAGCGAAAAAGTCGAGGAAACTCTGGCGCACCTCGGCGCTGGTCATACGTGTCATGAGGCCCCCTCACTTCTCAAGGTGGGCGGTATTGTAGCCGGAAGACAGGAAACTGTCAAACGGACTTGCTCACCTCGGCGGCTTGCGGTACAATGGTTAATAATGATCAAGATCGAAACCAACGACTTGCGCTTCTACTACGGCGACTTTGAGGCATTGTGCGGGATCACGATGCGCATCGAAGAACGGCGCATCACCGCTTTCATTGGACCCTCAGGCTGTGGCAAGTCCACCTTCCTACGTTGCCTCAACCGCATGAATGACACGATCCAGGGCACACGCGTCACAGGCCATGTCCTGCTCGACGGCCAGAGCATCTACGCGCCCAACGTGGATGTGGTAGAACTGCGACGGCGCGTCGGCATGGTGTTCCAACGTCCCAACCCATTTCCACAGTCCATCTACGATAACGTCGCCTTCGGCCCCCGTGTCCTGGGCCTGGCCCGGGGCGATGCATTGGATCACATCGTCGAACAGAGCCTGCGAGCCGCCGTGCTGTGGGACGAGGTCAAACACAAACTGCGCTCATCCGCTCTTGATCTCTCAGCAGGTGAACAGCAACGATTGTGCATCGCGCGTGTACTCGCGGTCAAGCCAGAGGTCATCCTGATGGATGAGCCATGCTCGGCACTCGACCCGGCTGCCACACTGCAAATCGAGGACCTGATGCGGGAACTACGCGAACACTACACGATCGTCATCGTCACCCACAACATGCAACAAGCGGCCCGCGTCTCGGACTATACCGGCTTCTTCTGGCTAGGCAATCTGGTTGAATATGATGAGACGAGCAAGATCTTTACACGTCCGGCGCAAAAACTGACCGAAGATTACATTACCGGCCGGACGGGATAGGAGGGCCAATGACGGACATTTCGAGAGGCTTATTCGACCAACAGCTGACCCAGTTGCGCGACAACATCGTGGTGATGGGTGATCTGGTGATGGTCGCCATTGAGCAGGCCATCCAGGCGCTCAAGGAACAGAACAAGGACAAGGCCCAGCAGGTGATCGAAGGGGACGAAGCAATCAACGCCAAGCGCCACGAAATCGAGGAGGAGTGCCTGACGCTGATTGCAACGCAACAGCCCGCAGCCGGCGACCTTCGGGCTATCATCGCTGCCATGCACATTGTCGAGGAACTGGAACGCATGGGCGATCACGCCACCGGCATCGCTGAACTGGCCCGACGTTTGTCCGACCAGCCCCACCTCAAGCCACTGATTGACATCCCGCGCATGGCCGAGATCGCCCGGGCCATGATTGACGACAGCCTGGAAGCGTACCTGGCCCACGACCCCAGCCTGGCACTGCGGACAGCCCAGCGGGACGCTGAGATTGACAGCCTGTACGACCAACTATACCGCGAACTGTTGACGTATATGATCGAAGATCCAAGGAACATCACCCGAGCGACCCATCTGTTGTGGGTTTCACACAACTTGGAGCGCATCGCCGACCGTGCAGTGAACATCTGCGAGCGGGTCATCTTTATGACTACGGGCGAGTTCAAGGAACTCAGTTTCTAATCTATCTCAATCCGACAGCAATCCCGAGGAGTAACAGATGCGTATCGCTATTGGTGCCGACCATGCCGGTTATGAACTGAAGCAGCAAGTTGTCCAGTACTTGATCGCCAAAGGCCACCAACTACAAGACTTTGGCATCCACAGCCCAGAGCCAGTGGACTACCCGGACATAGCCGCTATGGTAGCCCGCGCCATCACAGCAGGGGAGGCTGAGTGTGGTATCCTTGTCTGCGGCACAGGGATTGGCATGAGCATCACCGCCAACAAGGTACGCGGCATTCGAGCAGCCGTCTGTACCGACTGCTTCATGGCGCGCATGGCACGCGAACACAACGACGCCCAGATTCTCTGCCTGGGCGGGCGCGTATTGGGCCCCGGTTCAGCCCTGGAAATCGTACAGGCGTTTCTCGACACCAAGTTCGTCGGCGGGCGCCACGCACGACGTGTGGACAAGATCAATACGCTAGAGGGAAAGGAGTGAGCAATGCACAGAGGACGAATCGTTCTGGCGCTCTTTCTCATTGCCCTGGGCGCCTACCTGCTAGTTGAGAGACTCGGCCTTGCCCTACCCGGGTGGGACGTGATGTGGCCCGTCATCCCGCTCGCCTTGGGGCTTACGTTCCTGGGCGGCTACGTCTTTGGCGAACACCGCGATACCGGCCATGTCTTTCTCGGCACAGCCCTCACGCTCGCCGGGCTGGCCTTCTTTTTCATCACGCTGGGCCCGCTGGACTACCGCGACCTAGACATATGGTGGCCGGTGTTCGTTCTGATCGGCAGCGTCGCTTTCCTGGCACAGTGGGCCGCAAGCCGCTTCCGTGATTGGGGCGCACTCTTTCTGGCACTGGTCGCCCTTGCCGTGGGCGGCGCCGGATTGGCGATCACCCTGCAGCTGCTGGGGCCGGAGACCCGTGAACTCTTGCCTAACCTGTGGCCCGCGATCCTGATCCTACTCGGCCTGATGCTGCTCCTGCGTGCCCTCTTCAGCAGGCGTTCATCGTAGATGTTGATCGGTATTGACGCCAGCCGCGCCATCACGGACCACCCCACCGGAACCGAGGTCTACTCTCGACGGCTGATCCAGACATTGCTGGGGCTTGGCTGTCCCCATCGCTTTCGGCTCTACTTCCGCAGCCTTCCGCCCGCCGGCGACTTTGCCGGCGCCGAATGGCGCGTCATTCCCTTCCCGCGCCTCTGGACACACCTGCGGCTCGCATGGGAGATGGCGTGCCATCCGCCCGACGTACTCTTTGTTCCGGCCCACGTCGTACCCCTCATGCATCCACCCACCAGCATCGTCACCGTCCACGACTTGGGCTACCTGCACTTTCCACAAGCCCACCCCTGGCAACAGCGGTTGTACCTCGACCTCTCAACCCGCTGGAACGTCCATGTCGCCGCCCATGTCCTGGCCGACTCTGCCGCAACCAAGGCCGACCTGATCGCCCATTACTCCACCCCAGCCGACAAGATCACCGTCGCCTACCCCGGCTGCGACGAACACCTGGCGCCGGTGTATGATCCCGCTGCCATCGAAGAGGCCAAAGCACGTTACGGCATCGGCGGGAACTATTTCCTGTATTTGGGCACAATTCAGCCACGCAAGAACCTGGCCCGCCTCATCGCTGCGTTCGCCCAGGTGGACAGCGACGCCGTCCTGGTCCTGGCCGGCCAACGTGGCTGGCTCTGTGACGACCTGTCTACACGGGTACGCCGGATGGGCCTGGAGGCGCGCGTGCTCTTCCCTGGGTACATCCTTGAGGAGGACAAACCAGCACTGCTGAGTGGGGCGCTGGCGTTCGTTTTCCCGTCGCTATACGAAGGATTTGGCTTGCCGGTCCTGGAAGCCCAGGCGTGCGGATGTCCCACGATCACCAGCACCACCTCCAGCCTCCCCGAAATCGCCGGAGACGCAGCGCTGCTCGTGGAGCCGACCGACACAGCCGCCATCGCTGCTGCTCTGCAGCAGGTCGCCGCTGAGCCATCTCTACGCCAACGGCTCATCGAGCGCGGATTTGCCAACGTGCGCCGTTTCTCCTGGACGACGTGCGCACAGACCGTCCTCAGCGTGATCGAGCACCACGCGGCCACCGCAGTCATGCGATGAATATGTTGGGCACACAGGCTTTCTCACGACTCGGTATCGCGGCGTGTGATCGTGGCTGTCGAATGGCCGAACTTGTGGTATAATCGCCGCAGAAATGGACAGAAACCCTCCTTCTGCTCATCCACGTCTGATCCCCGGCGGCCTGATCCGCCTGCAGACCCGTCTGACCCACCCCTCCATCTGGCTGGCACCGGCATGGGCGACCCTATGTGGGGTTGTCGCTTCGAATGCCTTTGGCGGACGCGGCCAAGACTGGCTGCGCGCGGCCCTGCTGATCTTTTTGGTGGAAGGAGGCTGGGGCACGCTGTGGTCCGCCCTCAGCAGTTGCGACTGGGCACCACCGCTGCGTCGCTGGCGCAACTGGCGCTTCGGCGAGCCGCTTACCGCCCCGCCCTACACGCTCCCCAACACACCGGGGGATGAGGCAGCCCGCTGGCTTGGACAACTTTGGGCCTGGGGACGCGACGTTCTTTGGCCCTCCTGTGGCCCGGCACTGACGGCCGTCGCCGTAGCCCTGCCCGTGACAGCGGTGTTGGCGGCGGTCCTGGGGAGAGAACTGCTGCTCTTGAGCGTGGCAGCCCTGGCAGTGATGCAACTAGGTCTGACCAGGTCAGGCAGGCGAGGCGGAATTGGAGCGGGGTGGACCGCCCTTGTCGCCCTGGCACTCCCGTGGCTGGCCGGTCACCTCGCCTTTGCACGACTCACCCTGCCCTCTGCAGCGTTGGCGCTGGCCTTCGCCCTGGCCTGGGAGAGCGGCTGGTACACCGATGCATTCCACCGGCACATCCTGGTCTTCGGCCAACTGCTGTCGGCACTGCTGTTGGTCGTGCTACACCATCCGCTGGCAGGCGCGAGCCTGACACTGTGCTTGGCCCCCCAAGTCGCGCTCCTGCTCTGGCTGCAGCGCGGTCAGCCCGTCTCCTGGTACGTGCGCAACGCGCAGCCCTGGCTGATGGCCGCAATGCTCATTGCCGCTGCCGCATTATGAAGCGATGACCTGGCTCACCTGGCTCCTGGTGCTGGCTGGCCTGGTACTCCTCGGCCTGCTCATCTACTGGCAGTTCGTCCTCGCCGAAGGCACTTACCTGGGCCCGCGCGTTGTAGCCCTGCTCTATGATTGGTCGGCGCACGCCTATGAGCGCATCAAGCAGTTCAACGTTGGCGACGAGCAGTGGTTCCTGGGCCTGCCGCTGGCCCGTGCGCTGGAGTTGATCCCCGCTCCGCTCGTGCTCGACGTGGCGACCGGCACCGGCCGGCTGCCGCTGGCCTTGCTACGCCAGCCCCCTTTCGAGGGACGGATCATTGGTCTCGACCTCTCGCGCAATATGCTGCGCCAGGCGGTCAAATACACGGCCCAGTTCGCCGACCGCCTGACCTACATCTGGCAGGATGCCCGCAACCTCCCATTCAACGACGATACCTTCGACGCCGTTACCTGCTTGGAAGCGCTCGAGTTCACTCCTAGCCCGCGCGCGGTGCTGACAGAGCTGATCCGCGTGCTACGACCAGGCGGTGTGCTGCTGGTGACCAACCGCATCGGCCCCGACGCCAGATTCCTGCCCGGCCGGGCGATCCCGCGCGACGAGTTCGAGCACATGCTCGGCACGTTTCCACTCGAGACGATCAAAGTGCAGAGATGGCAGGTGGAGTACGACCTCATTTGGGCGATCAAGGCAGGAATACCGCACGGCGGAGGCGTGCGCCCGTTGACCGAGATCATGCGCTGTCCCGCCTGCCATAATCGTTTGAGCCGCACAGCATATGGCTTTCAGTGTGATGATTGCTCCTGCGTCTATCCCGTCGCAGACGACGGAGTTATCGAGATGGCGCGCCCAGCGTGATGCCGAGCACGGCTCTGGCCGCTGTGGCTAGCGTCATTTCTGTGGTAGAATAATCCCGAGATCACAATTGCTCTTGCCGGATGACAATCCGGCGGTCAAGACGCGGACGCGGCACTTGTGCCGAGTCGTCCGCTTGGAGCCTTCCGTTTTGATCTTACCGATTCTACACAGGAGGACTCGATGACCATGGAGACCATACCCCACCTACGTCCACTCGGCGTAGGTCAACTGCTTGACCAGGCGATCCGGCTATATCGCCGCCATTTCTGGAAGTTTATCGGCATCATCGCCATCGTCGAGATTCCCGCCACGCTGCTCAGTCTGGCATTCTCATTGTTGAGCACGAGTGACGTATTGAGCCAGGTGCAAAACCCGCAACGCTGGCGGACGACGGACAACCCGTTCTCATTCCTCGGTCTGGGCTACTTCGTCGGTATAACGGGAAGTTGTTTCCTGGGAATAGCCACCCTCATCCTGCTCAACGGCGTTGCGATGGCGGCTATGGCGCGTAGCGTAGCCGGCGCCTATTTCGGACAACCTGTGGGGCTGCTCGACTCGTACCGCAAGATCGCCAAGTATCTGCCGCGCCTGATCGGCGCGATGGCGTTCTCGCTCTTGCTCAACCTCGGGCTATTGATCTGGTGGTTTGTGCCGTGCATCGGTTGGATCACCGGATTGGGCATTTGGCTCTTCTTCATGATGGCGATCATGTACCTCATCGCGCCGGTCATCGTGTTCGAGAGACGGCCCGCGGTGCAAGCCATACGGCGTGCCTGGGACCTCGTGCGGCGGCGTTTCTGGTGGGTGGCCGGATTCCTGTCCATTCTGTACCTCTTCAATATGCTCATCACCGCCGGTCCGGTGCTCTTGCTTACAGTAGCGTCTGAGGCTCTGACCATGGACGCCCTCAGGTCAGGCAACCTGGCGCTCATCACTACGCTGCGCGCGGTTGCCCAGTCCCTGGTGTCACTGGCCGGCAGTCTGATCTATACACCCCTTCATATGATCTGCATGACGCTGGTGTACTTGGACCTGCGTGTGCGCACCGAGGGTTTTGACCTGGTCATGCAGGCTGAGGGCGCCTCGGCCAACGTTGAGGACCTCCTGGCACAAGTGCCGCCACCCGAAGGCCAGGGACTGATCACCTGGGCCGAGTTAGGACGTTTCGCGCTGCTCTCCCTGGGGTTCATGGCCGTCTTGGCTGCCCTGTACGCAATTGTGATGGCGCTGATTCTCGCCATCATGGGACTCGGATCATTTGGTGAATCCTAGGTCTTGGCAGGTGATGGTGGCTGCAGTTCCGGTGCTATCCTCCCCCGGCGTGTTGCCCGACCAGAGACCCTGCCGACGTCGCCGCCACCTCTGGCGGTGCGCCGGCATCGTCGCCGTCGTGCAGATTCTCACGCTCCTCACCCTTGCCGCGTCCGCGCCCACAGCCCACGCCGACGGCAGCCCTTTGCCGCTCGAGGAGTACTGGCGCGAGATCGAGCACGTGCGGGCGACGATCACCGACTTGCGCGGAGCGTCACCCCAGAGCCAACACGCCGGGTTGCAGGCCCTCGCCGAGCGACTGGAGCGCATCACCGCCGTAGCCCTTCCCGATGGCAGTGTGGTGCCGGTCAACCACGACGCCCTGAGCGTTACCCTGCGCGCCGATCCGCCCGATCTGGGGCGGTCGGCCAACCTGCTGGACGCCCTGCTCGCCGCCCGCGATGCCTGGCCACACCACGAATCGCCTGACCCCACCGCGCTCACGCGCATTTTGGCCCGCCCGGAGTTCCAGTGGCCGGAAAGACAGCCCTCGCCGCTGGCGGAGTGGCTGCGGCGACTACGGGAGCGGCTCTGGGAGTGGATGAACAGGGTGTTTGCCAGAGGTAGAGCGGGCGGCCCCATTGCATTCTTCCTCCCCGGCCTGGCCGTGCTCGCGCTGCTGGCGGCACTGGCCTACGCACTGCGTGGCGTGCTGACCGGTTTTGTCTCCGAGGCGGAAGCGGATACGGAAGCCGAGTCTGGCGAATCACTCACCGCCACTGCGGCCCTCACGCGCGCACAGATGCTTGCTGGCGCAGGTGACTATCGCACGGCGGTACGTTACCTGTATCTTTCGTCCCTCCTGCTACTAGAAGAGCGCGGGCTGCTGCGCTACGACCGTTCGCTCACCAACCGCGAGTATCTGCGCAGCGTGGCGCACAAGCCGCAACTGGCGGCCATCTTCCGCGACGTCGTCGAGGTCTTTGACCGAGTGTGGTATGGCTTCCAGACACTCGACCAGGCGCAGTACGACCGTTACGCCGCGCGCGTAGATGACCTGCGCCATCAGAAGTGATGGAAGCGCATGGTGCGTTCATTCATCTGCTAGCATGAAGAAACTCCGCGATTCCTGGGCGGTGCTTGCCGTCCTGACGCTCCTGATTGCCGTCACCGTAGCCACAGCCATCTACCGGGCCAAGGGGCAAGAAACCGCTCCGGCGTTTTCAAGCCTTTCCAGTGCGCCCAACGGCGCGCGGGCACTCTGGCTGTGGCTGGCGGAATTCTATCCAGTGAGCAACGAGAGCGGGGCAACGTTCGCAATCCCCACGCATGCTCGTGTAACATTCGTGCTGGAGCCGCTCATGCTGATCACGGAAGACGAATGGCACACGCTGGATACCTGGGTCAAGAGCGGCGGCACGCTGGTGCTGGCTGGTGAGTCGTGGGGCACGGCTCTCGGCGTGGAGCATTACGGTTTCAGCCTATCCTACCTGGACAACCAGGCGCTCACCTTGACCGTCCAGACACCGCTGTTGACCTCGCCGCCGCTTACGGGCACGCTCCACGGGCACACAGGCGCCTACTTTCATACCGAGCGCGACGACTTTGTCACACTGCTGGCGGTAGAGCAAAAGCCGGTGATGGTCACATTCGCCCAGGGAGACGGACGGGTGTTCCTCTGTGCCACGCCATACCCGTTCTCGAACGCCGGGCTGAAGGAGGCGGATAACCCTGCGCTGGTCGCCAACATCGTTGCGGCAGCCATCCAGCCGGGCCTAATCTGGTTCGACGAGTGGCACCACGGCCTGCGCACGCGCACCACGGTCACCGGGCCGGAGGAGTGGCTCCGCTACACACCCTCGGGCCGTGCGCTCCTCTATGCTGCGGGGGTGATCTTTGTCGCGCTGCTCCTGAGCGGGCGACGCTTCGGGCGCCCCGTACCGTTACCCAAGCCGGTGATGCGCCGCGCGCCGCTGGAGTACATCACGGCCATGGCCAACCTCAACCGCCGTGCAGGGCACCGCGCCGATCTGTTGGCCGACTATCGCCGGCGACTCAAGCGTGGGCTGGGACGGCGCTACCGGCTCAATCCCGACTTGCCCGACGGCGAATTCGTCACCCGCCTGGCCGGCTACAACCAGAACCTCGACGCCGAGATGCTGCGCAGATTGCTCGCGCGTCTGCAACACGCCCGGGTCGGCGAAGGCGAGATGGTGCAATTGGCGGCCCAAGTCGCCCAACTGCTGGACACCGATCACACGGGTTAGCACAGAACATACCAGACCGCAGAAGGAGTCACGATGGACCCAACTGAACTGAAGAACCTGTTCCATGCCCTGCGCCGGGAAGCCGACAAGGCCATCGTCGGCCTGGAGGAGCCGTTCGAGTTGCTCGTGGTCGCACTCCTCACCGGTGGTCATGTCCTGCTCGAAGGCGTTCCCGGCACAGCCAAGACGCTGATGGCCAAGACCCTGGCCCACCTAGTGCAGGCGAAATTCACCCGCATCCAATTCACCCCAGACTTGATGCCATCCGACATCCTCGGTACCAGCGTCTTTGACATTGCCAGCGCCAAGTTCTACCTCAAGAAAGGCCCCATCTTCACCAACTTCCTGCTGGCCGACGAGATCAACCGTGCCCCGGCCAAGACCCAGTCGGCACTCCTGGAAGCCATGGAAGAGCGCCAGGTCAACCTGGAGGGCGAGCGCTACCCGCTGGAGCCGCCGTTCATGGTCATCGCCACCCAGAACCCCATCGAATACGAGGGCACCTATCCGCTGCCAGAAGCGCAACTCGACCGCTTCTTGTTCAAGGTGCTCGTGCCCTACTCGCCGCTGGAGACCGAAGTAGAGATCATCCGCCGCTACCATCACGGCTTCGACGCCCACGATCTGGTGACGAGCGGCCTGCAACCGATCCTGCCAGCCCATGGTGTCGCCCAGGCGCGTCAGGCGATCCAGCGTGTCATCGTCGAAGACGGCATCATGACCTACATCGCCCAGATCGCCGCGGCCAGCCGCCGCTCGCCCGATCTCGTGCTGGGGGCCAGCCCTCGCGCTTCGACTCACGTATTGCTGGCTGCCAAGACTTATGCCGCGCTCCAGGGTCGCAACTACGTCACCCCCGACGACGTCAAATTCGTGGTCCCACCGGTCTATCGCCACCGCTTGTTGCTCAAGCCGGAGGCCGAGATCGAGGGACTGGACGCCGATGCGGTCATCCGGCGACTCCTCGGCCAGGTGGAAGTGCCTCGCTGATGATACCCACGCTGCGCGGTGTCTTGTTGTTGCTGCTCGCCGCCCCGGTCATCGCGGCGGCGACGTGGTCGCCAGGGCTGGAATGGGTGGCCCTCGCGTATACCCTGTCTGTCGTGGCCCTATTCCTGCTCGACCGTCGGCTGGCAGGCGATAGCGGCCGCTTCGAGATCGTGCGCGAGCACGACACCCGGCTCAGCCTGGGTGCCGATAATCCGGTGCGTCTGACAGTACGGCCTCACGCCCGCCGTCCGGTCAAAATCTGGGTGCGCGACGAGCCGCCCGATGCGTTTGAAGTCGAAACCCGCTTCCTGACAGGCGAGGTTGCCCCACGGGCTGTGTGGCAGGGCATCTATCACGTGCGCCCATTGCGACGCGGCGACTACCACTTCGGTGACCTCAACCTGCGCTGGGAAGGGCCGCTCGGTCTGATCGTGCGCCAGGCGCGTATCCCCGCAGCCGAGCCGGTCAAAGTCTATCCGAACTTGCTGGACGTGCGCCGCTACGACCTCTTGCTGCGCCGCAACCGCTTACAGGAGATGGGATTGCGCCACACCCGCATGTTCGGCGAAGGCACCGAGTTCGAACGGCTGCGCGAGTACTTGCCCGACGATGACTTTCGTCGCATCGAATGGAAGGCCACCGCACGCCGTAACCGACCGGTGACGATCGAGTACCAGACCGAACGCAGCCAGAACATCATCATCGTGCTGGATACCGGCCGCATGATGCAAAGCCCCGTCGCCCGCATCGCCAAACTGGACTATGTGATCAACGCGGCGCTGCTGCTGGCCTACGTCGCCACCGGCAAAGGCGACAAAGTTGGCTTGCTCACCTTCGCCGACAGGGTCGGTCGCTTTGTCGGTCCACGCCAGGGACGCGGCCAGTTCTACCGCATGTTGGAGGCGCTCTATGCAGTCGAGGCCGAGCCGGTCGAGCCGGATTACCGGGTGGCGCTCAGTTACCTGGCACTCAAACAGCGTAAGCGCGCGTTGGTGGTCATTTTTACCGACCTGAGCGGAGGCCTCAGCATGCAATCGCTGGTAGCACAGGCAGGGATACTGGCACGCAGGAGCCTTTTGCTCGTGGTGACCATCAGCGATCCTGACATCCATGCTGCCGCCCGACAGACGCCGCACGACTCACTGACGGCATACCAGCGAGCCGTCGCCGCCCGCCTGCTCGATGAGCGGCAGGTAGCGCTCGACCAGATGCAGCGGCAAGGGGTGCTCACGCTCGACGTCCCCGCCGACCGCCTCTCGCCAGCCGTCATCAACCGATACCTGGAATTGAAGGGACGGACGAGGTTGTAGATGACGCGAGGGTTGACAAAAGCGGCACAACCTGGTATTATTTCGGACGGTTGGGGAGTAGCCTGCCACACAGGTAGCGGGCAGCCGTCAACACGGAGCAGCGCTCCCGGCTGTTCGTGGGCACTTGATGCTACAGGTGAGACCAACAGAGCAGCGCTTTGAGTGGCCTCGCCTTTCGTTATATGCCCTGTCGTCGTGTGGGGCGCGGAGTGATACGCGATGTCCAGACCTACACAAGGTCAGGTCGAGGCCTCGCTGGCCAACGCGATCATCCAGTTCGAGAAAGAGCATCTGGGGCGGGGGCCGGTCGAGGCGCGGGTATTCATCATCGAAGACCTGATCTTGGTGCGCCTGCGTGGTGTGCTCACGCCGGCCGAGATCAGCCTGGCCCAGACTGCGGATGGGCAGGCGTTGGTCAAACAGGTGCGGCGGCAACTCTTGGAGAACTCGCGCTCGTTGCTGGAGGAGATCGTCCAAAAAACGACCGGCGGCCGCGTCATCAGCCTACACACCGACATCAATGTCGAGACGAGCGAGCGCATCATCGTCTTTACGATGAGCGAGAACCTGGAAGAGATGTGGGAGTGGGACACGCGCGAGCGTGGACGCAAGCATTGACCCGGTGATCGGCCCGCTGCGGTATGGGCGGATGCCAATAGAACCTTCTATCGGCAGACTGGGTATGAAGTAGCCTTCCTTGCCAGGAAGGGGACTTGTTACAGAGTAGGCCGACATTTCTCTCAAACGAGAGGGATGTTGGCCTTTTTTCTTCTGGAGCGTTTCGATGTAAAATACGTGGACGTTCTCACAGGCCCGGGCCCCAGCCTGATCCTCGCCCAAAGGACCGACGTTCGAGTGGGAGGTTCGGGAAATCGTAACCCTCCAGCGAAGTTTTGCCGGACGGGTACAGGAAATCTATCATCTGGGTGAAGGAGCAAAATGCTAGCGGTTATCCTCATGGGCTCGCCAGGCGATGCCGCGTTCTGCGAGCAGATCGCCAAGTCGCTCGACGAGTTTGGCATTCCCTGGGAAATGCGGGTGGCTTCGGCGCACAAGGTGCCAGGTCATCTCTTGGAGGCGTTGAAGGCATACGAGGCCGATCCACGCCTCAAAGTCTATATCACCGTGGCCGGGCGCAGCAACGCCTTGAGCGGCGTAGTGGATGCGCAGGTCTCTGCGCCCGTGATCGCATGCCCGCCGTATGCCGACAAGTTTGCCGGGGGCGACGTGCTCTCTTCTCTACGCACGCCTTCGGGCGTCGCTCCGGCCGTGATCCTGGAGCCCGAGAATGCCGCCTTGCTGGCGGCCAAGATCTTGGGGCTGGCCGAGCCCGGCCTGCGTCAGCGGGTCCGGCAGGCGCAAGAAGTGCAGCGCCGGCGTATCTTGGATGCCGACGCTGCGCTGAGACAGGCTGATTGATGGCCTATGACGGGCCAAAGATATGGTGTTGTTGGCAGTGAACCCGATGCAACCGGAAACAGATGCCATCCGACAGGCGGCAGAGGTGATCCGCTGCGGCAGGCTGGTGGCTTTTCCCACCGAGACGGTCTACGGGCTGGGGGCAGACGCGATGAACCCGGAAGCCGTGACCCGCATCTTTGCAGCCAAGGCGCGACCGGCTTCCGATCCCCTCATCGTGCATATCGCCGACAGCGAGGACCTGGAACGCGTTGCCCGCGATCTGCCCGTACAAGCCCGCATCCTGAGCGAGTCCTTCTGGCCCGGCCCGCTGACGTTAGTGCTACCTCGCGCAGAGAGCCTGCCGGCGGCTGTCACCGCTGGGTTGGACACGGTAGCCGTGCGTGTGCCGGCCCACCCAGTCGCCCTGGCCCTGATTCGGGCAGCAGGGACGCCTATCGCGGCCCCCAGCGCCAATCTCTTTGGGCATCCCAGCCCGACCACGGCTCAGCACGTGTTGGACGACCTGGGAGATCGCGTGGACCTCGTTCTCGATGGCGGTCCTACCTTCATCGGCCTAGAGTCCACGGTGCTGGATCTCACCGGCGAGCAGCCGACCATTTTGAGGCCAGGAGGCGTTAGCCGTGAGGCGTTGAGCCTGGTATTGGGCCCGCTCGTCGTGGGAGGCGCCGGCGTTTCCCGGCAAGGCGGTCACACCAGCGGGCTGCCCTCTCCGGGCCTCTTGGAAAAACACTATGCCCCACGCGCCTCGCTGATCTTTTTCCGGGGCGAGCGACACAGGACGCTGGCCGCCATGGTGAGACAACTCGACACACTGCTGGCCGAGCAAAAGAGCGTGGGACTGTTGGTGGCATCCGAAGACAGATCCGTCTTTGCCGGTTATCCCGTCATCATTGAAGATCTGGGGTCGCAAGACGACTTGAGCCTGATCGCTGCTCGTCTGTTTGCCGCCATGCGCGCCCTGGATGCACAGGGGGTGGATGTGATCCTGTCCCGAGGCTTCGGGCTTGCCGGCCTGGGCCTGGCTATTGAGGACCGTCTGACCAGAGCAGCTGGCGGGCGAGTTGTGGAGGTATCTTGACTGTGCTGAAGAAAGTGTTGGTCGCCAATCGCGGCGAGATCGCCGTGCGTATACTGCGCGCCTGCCGTGAACTGGGCCTGAGAACGGTAGCGGTCTATTCCGATGTGGATCGCAATGCCCTTCACGTGCGCTATGCCGACGAGTCGTATCTCATCGGCCCGGCCCCGCCGCGCGAGAGTTATCTATCCATCGAGCGCATTATCGAGGTCGCCAAACGCTCCGGCGCGGACGCCATCCACCCCGGCTATGGCTTTCTGGCCGAGAACGCCGAGTTCGCACGCGTCTGCGGCGAGGCGGGGTTGATCTTTGTCGGCCCTCCACCCGAGGTCATCGCACTGATGGGCGACAAGATCGCCGCCCGGCAGACGATGCAAGCCGTCGGCATACCGGTAGTGCCGGGAACCGCGCCCGGACTGAACGACGAAGAACTAGAGGCCGCCGCCCGAAGCATTGGCTACCCGTTACTGGTCAAAGCGGCGGCGGGAGGCGGAGGCAAGGGTATGCGCAGCGTGAATTCGGCGGCCGATCTGGCGGGCGCCATCGCCACAGCCCGGCGTGAGGCCGAGGCCGCCTTTGGCAACGGCACCGTCTATCTCGAACGCATCGTTCACGGTGCCCGCCACATCGAATTCCAAATCCTGGGCGATCAGCACGGCCACGTCATCCACCTGGGCGACCGCGAGTGCTCCATACAGCGTCGCTACCAGAAACTGGTCGAAGAGGCGCCGGCCGTCGCTCTGAACGACGCCCTGCGCCGCGAGATGGGAGAGAGGGCCGTGCAAGTAGCCAGGGAGATAGGATATAGCAGCGCAGGCACGGTAGAGTTTCTGCTGGATACCGATGGCAACTTTTACTTCCTGGAGATGAATACCCGCCTGCAGGTGGAACACTGCGTGACGGAGGCGGTCACTGGCGTGGACATCGTCAGGGAGCAATTGCGCATCGCCGCCGGGCGGTGCTTGCGTCTTCGGCAAGAAGACATCCATATGCACGGCTGGGCGATAGAGTGCCGCATCACGGCCGAGGACCCTTACAACAACTTTCGGCCTTCCATCGGGCGCATCACCGGCCTGTACGAACCGAGCGGCCCCGGCGTGCGCTTGGATAGCGGCGTCTACGAGGGCTTTGAAATCTCGCCTTATTACGACTCCCTCATCAGCAAGTTGGTCGCTTGGGGGCAAACGCGGGCCGAGGCCATTCTGCGTATGCGGCGGGCCTTGCGAGATTATCGCATCATCGGCGTCAAGACGACGATCCCCTTCCATCTGGAGCTGATGGACAGTGCCCGGTTCATCGCCGGCCAATTCGACACCACTTTTGTGGAAGAAGGCTTTGCCCTGGTCGAAGAACAGTTGGAAGAGCATCTCCGCGTTGCGGCCATAGCCGCGACACTTCTGACTCACCGCCGCAGAAACCAGATAGAGGGTATCGCTCCCCTCCCGGCGCCGCAGCAGCGGGTAGCTACCTGGAAGGAATTTGGGCGGTGGGAAATGGTGGGGCGGCAGAGGCTGTAGGATGAGATACGTAGCCATAGTTGACGGCAAACCTTTCACCCTCGAGATCGAAGAGGACCGAATGATCGTGGAGGGTCAGGCTCATACGGTTGACCTGAGGCGTATCGAGCCACTGCCGCTTTACTCGCTGTTGGTTGACAACCTCTCGTATGAGGTCTTTATCGAGCCTGAGGTGGACAAGCACATCGTGGTGTTGGAAGGCAAATTGTACACCGTCGAAGTGCAGGAGGAGCGTGCCTGGCAACGAGGCATATCGCACCAGGTTCAACCGATTGCCGGGGGCGTGTTAGCCATCAAAGCGCCCATGCCCGGAGTGGTGGTGGAGGTCCGCGTAGTGGCGGGCCAGGCGGTGCGGGCAGGGGAAGCGCTGTTGGTCCTTGAATCCATGAAGATGGAGAACCTATTGTATTCTCCACAAGATGGCATCGTCAAGTCCGTGCACGTTGCGGCCCACGACCAGGTGGGCCAGGGACAAACCCTGTTGACTCTGGACGTTTAGAAGTAACTTGTTTCCGATTGGGGTGTTCTTATAACAGAATTGACCATACCAAAATCTGGAGGTTTCATCATGGCTTACGAGGTAAAGAACAAGAAACTGAAGCAATGGGTACAGGATATCGCCGCATTATGCCAGCCCGACGCGATCTACTGGTGCGACGGGAGCCAGGCCGAGTACGACCGGCTGATGGCACAGATGGTGGCCGCCGGTGCCGCCATCCCGCTCAAGAAGCGGCGCAACTGCTTCCTGTTCCGCTCCCATCCCAGCGACGTGGCCCGCGTTGAGGATCGCACCTATATCAGCACCCCCAACCGGGATGACGCCGGCCCCACCAACAATTGGATCGCCGAGGACGAACTCAAGCGCATCATGCTCGACCTGTATCAGGGCTGCATGCGCGGGCGGACGATGTACGTCATTCCCTTCTCGATGGGAGTGCTCGATTCGCCGATGGCCAAGATCGGCGTCGAGATCACCGACAGCCCCTACGTCGTCTGCAACATGCATATCATGACCCGTGTCGGCGTCAAAGTGGTCGAGGCATTGGGAGAAGATGGCGACTTTGTGCCCTGCCTGCATTCGATCGGCGCGCCGCTTGCACCAGGACAGCCGGATGTGACCTGGCCCTGCGCGCCGATGGAGAAAAAGTACATCAGCCACTTTCCGCACGAGAACGCGATCTGGTCGTTTGGCTCCGGCTATGGCGGCAACGCGCTCCTGGGAAAAAAGTGCTTCGCCCTGCGCATCGCCTCGGTGATGGCCAAGCGCGAGGGCTGGATGGCCGAGCACATGCTGATCCTGCGCCTCATCAGCCCCGAGGGGAAGCCGTATCACATCGCCGCCGCTTTTCCCTCCGCCTGCGGCAAGACCAACCTGGCCATGATCCAACCGACCGTCCCCGGCTGGAAAGCCGAGTGTATCGGCGACGACATCGCCTGGATGAAGATCGGACCCGATGGCCGCCTCTACGCCATCAACCCCGAATCCGGCTTTTTCGGCGTCGCCCCGGGCACCTCGCACCAGTCGAACCCGATGGCGATGGAGACGTTCAAGGAGAACTCGATCTTTACCAACTGCGTTCTCACCGACGATGGCGATGTCTGGTGGGAAGGGATGGGCGTCCCGGCGCCGGAGCACGGGATTGACTGGAAAGGGCGCGATTGGGCCCCCGGCAACGAGCCCGGCGCACACCCCAATGCCCGCTTCACTGCCCCCGCGGCGCAGTGCCCCATCATCAGCCCCGACTGGGAGAAACCGGAGGGCGTGCCGATTGACATATTTATCTTCGGCGGGCGGCGCGGTGGCGTCGTGCCGCTGGTGATCGAGGCATTCGATTGGGATCACGGCGTCTTTCTGGGCGCGACAGCCTCGTCCGAGACGACCGCCGCCAACATCGGCGCGGTGGGCGCGCTGCGGCGTGATCCCTTTGCCATGCAGCCCTTCTGCGGCTACAACATGGCCGACTATTTCCAGCACTGGCTCGATATGGGCGATCGGCTCCGCGACCAAGCCCCACGCATCTTTTATGTCAACTGGTTCCGCAAGACGCCGGAGGGGGCGTGGCTCTGGCCGGGCTATGGCGAAAACAGCCGCGTGCTCGTGTGGATGTGCGAGCGCGTCGCCGGCAAGGCGGGTGCCGTCGAGACCCCCATCGGTTACCTCCCGCGCACAGGCGACCTCAATTTGACCGGCCTCGACCTCCCGCCGGAGAATATCCGCGAGTTGCTGCACGTGGACACCGGGGAATGGCGGGCGGAGGTGCCCGACATCGAAAGGCACTTTGCCCGGTTCGGCGACCGGCTACCGGCGCGCCTGAGGGAGCAACTGGTCGGCCTGCAAAAGCGCCTGGCAGAGTAATGCCGGATAGCAGAACTCGAAAGCCCTGCGGGGACGAGGATATCGCCCGCAGGGTTTTTCATTGAGCGCGAATCTACACCCCGTCATGCCCGAGTATGTTTGGGGCGTTTCTCCCGGCCGGCCAGAAGCAGGTAACTGTACAGGAGAATGCCGCTGCCGATCCCGACGCCCCACTTGATCGGCCAGGATAGTCCTTCTGCCGGGGAGATAAAGCCTTCGATACAGCCGGCGAGCACCAGCAACGGCACGCAGCCGATCACCAGGCGCACGGCGCGGCGGGCCGCCATGGTCAGCGCGTCGCGTCGGCTGTATAGCCCCGGCCGGATGATGGCCCATCCCAGGCTGAGCCCTGCCCCGCCAGCGATAAAGATCGTGCTCAGTTCGATCACACCGTGGCCGATCACGAACGTCCACAACTCGAAAGCGATGCCATAGTGGGCGGTCAACCCACTGAGACCGCCGAGAATCAGCCCGTTGAGCACCAGCACCCATACCGTAGGCAGGCCCACCAATACCCCCAGCCCGAAGGCCAGGAACGCGACCTGGATATTGTTCTGCATAATGAAAGAAGATGCATAGGGCCGTTCCTGGACCGGGATGTCCACCCACAGTTCGTGGTCTTCGATGCTGGGTATGAGATATTGGACTTGGGCGGGCAAGAGCCAGCGGGCGGATTCCGGCTGCCAGGCAGCAGCCAGGCCGGCGATCGCTGCCGGCAAGAGGAACAGGAGTGCAGCAGCCAGAACAAAAGGTGCCGCCTCGCGGTAGGCGCGCGGGAAACCGGTCGTCGCAAAGCGCACCAGCCGTCGCCAAGCCAGCGGCTCGCCACGGTATACCACGGCGTGGGCACGGGCCACCAGTTGGTTCAGGTACGCTGTCACCGGATCCATAGGAAAGTCGCGCTGCGCCAATGCCAGGTCCGAGGTCACCGCACGGTAGAGATAGCCCAGGCGCTCGATCTCAACCGGGGTGAGGTACCCGACACCATCGCGGCTCCGGTCGAGCAACTGCGCCAGCGCCTTCCAGTCCGCCTGGCGCGATTCGTAGAACTGGTCAATTCTCATCGTCTGGATTATACTTGTCTTTGCCCAAGAGGAAAAGCGCATGGCGTACCTGGATGAGCGGCTGAGCATTGATACCCCCGAGAACGTCATCTTCGACTACGAAGTGGCCGGCATCGGCTCGCGCTTCCTGGCCGCGCTGGTGGATACCTTGCTGATCCTTGCCCTACAAATCGTTGTCAACCTCGCCTTGCTTCTGGCGGTGAGGATTATTGCAGGAGATGTTTGGGGTGAGTCCACTGCCGCGATGTGGCTGATTGCCCTCTTTGGGCTGGTCTCCTTTGCATTCCTCTGGGGATACTATGTCTTCTTCGAGGTGCTGTGGAACGGCCAATCACCCGGCAAGCGCTGGGCCGGCCTGCGCGTGATCCGCACCGACGGCACGCCCATCACCTTTGTCGAGTCGCTCATCCGCAATCTGGTACGTGTGGTGGATTTCCTACCGGCCTACTACGGGATCGGCGTGGTGACCATGTTCATCAATGCCCAGTCGCGCCGCCTGGGAGACCTCGCTGCCGGGACCTTGGTGGTGCGCGATCGTGGCCCTGTCACCCTGGAGAGCCTGGCCGCCAGAAGGGCTGCCCCTACCCGCGGGTCACTGGATGTCGCTGCCGCGTCCGGGCTGGATCTGCCGTGGGAGCGCCTCACCAACCAGGACATCCAGATGGTCGAGGACTTTATACAGCGCCGCGATCAATTCGCCGATCCAGAGGGCGTGGCGCGGCGCATCGCCGAGGCACTGTTGGAACGGATGGGCGTGCCCCCGGAGCGGGTGACCGGCATCTCGGCACAGGGCTTTCTGTTGCGAGTCGCCCACGCCAGCCGGGTAAAGGCGAGTGGCGAATAGCGAATGGGGCACGTCTGGGACTGATCGTGATCGTTCTTTTCCCCCTGGCCCTGTCGCCCTGCGCCTCCCCCTTCGCTCCCTGGCAGGTTTACACCTTCCGCATGGGCGCGAGGTGTGGGCCGGGTCGGCGCTACCCGCGCCGCTGCTGACATTGGCAGTAGGCGATGTAGACGGAGACGGGCGCAACGAAGTGGTGGCGCTGGAAGGGGAGTACGCCACCGGGCGCGATGGTCCCGCCAGCCACATCAACATCTGGCGCTGGAACGGCTTCGGTTTCACGCTGCAGTGGCGCTCGCCGCCTGGGGTATTCCACCAACTGCGCTTGACCGATGCGGGTAATGACGGTATACTGGACATAGTCGTTCGATAGACCCATGGCGGCGCATGGTATTCCGCCAGCAGGAGGTGGCCTGTGAATACAAAGCCCAGCGCATTGGTGGTTCTAGCAACAGCCCTTCTGGTTGCCGCCGCACTCGCCTGCGCGACTCCCACGCCGGCGCCCACGGCGCAGTCCACGCCCGCGCCCACGGCGCAGTCCACGGCGGCGCCGATCGTCCAGCCGACGGCGGCGCCCACCGAAAGCCCGGCCGCACAACCCACTGCGTCGTCCACAGCAGTTCCGACTGTCGTGCCAACCTCGTTGCCGACGGCGATGGCTACGCCTGTCCCGACGCCGATTCCGACCGCCACCGCTACCCCGCTTCCGGGGCTGGCGATCCTGTCGTTCACCGTGGATACCGAGAACCTGCCTCCCGCCGGCAAGCGGCTCACGTTCCGCTGGCAGACGACCGGCGCGGCCAGCGCAACCAGCGGCACCGCCTTCGTGCGCCGGCTGGACGGCACGATCGTCAGCGTCGTCGGTTGGGATGCCGGCGGCGGCTCGTGGTCGGTCGTGGCGCCCTAGACGGCTTGCCGAGGCGTACCCCGCCTGCTCGCGCTGGCCCGCATGACACGCGATGGCCTCCAGCGCCGTGGCCTGCTCACCGAGAATACCGCCACCAACCTGGGCCGCCTGGATAGCCTGCTCGCCTTTCTGCTCGACGTCGCGCAGCGGGAACTGGCCGGCGAGACGCTCACGCTCGACGATTACGAGCGCATCAAGTTCTACGGGGGCGAGTTGGAGGCGATCACCCTGGCCGCCGCCGATGCGGAGGGCGAGGGCTACAGCTCCTACTTCGAGGAACAGGAGCAAGCGGCGCTCGTCGCCGACGTGGCGACCGACCCCAATGGACAGGTGTTGGAAGAGGCAATCGGACGCGTGTTCGAGATTTACGTCGTCGTGCCGGATGGCAACGGCGGTATCCACATCGCCAAGGGCGGCGTCTACTCCTACTACGAGTTCCCGTGGCCGATGTCCGACCGGCTGACCGATGAAGCCTGGCGCGCGATGCTGGAGTCGGGCGACGCGCCGGAGCGTCCCGCGTGGACGACGAGTTTCATTGCAGAGTAGACAAGTCGTGGCTTCCGGCGACATGCGCGCGTTCTATCACATCCGGCCGACTTCGCCGGTGAGCATGGCCGGCTCGATCGCCTGGCTGCCGGAGCGCGACATTGACGAGGAGCCGCGTATCCCGGGCGGTGTCTCTATGGGCGCGGATGGATTCTTCGTGCTAGTTGCGCTCACGGGCGTCAGTATTGACGGCCCGGCGGAAGGCCGTGTCAACACGAGCTACGCTTTCGCGGCGACCGTTGCGCCAGTCACGGCGACGTCGCCGATCACCTACACCTGGACGCCGGCGCCGTCCGGCGGGCAGGGCACGGCTGTGGCAATCTACATCTGGCCCACGGCGGGGATCAAGACGATCTCCGTCACGGCGGAGAACGCCGGCGGCAGTGCGATAGACACACATCAGATCGGCATTGCCTACGAGGTTTACTTGCCGCTGGTGCTGCGAAATCACTGATGCGCCTTGATGCCCGGCGTCACTATTTGCTTATCCACTTACTACTTGCCTACCTGCTGATCGGCTTGCGAGGAGAGCCAACGCCCACCTTCACGCTCGCCTTCGCCGGCGATGTGATGCTGGGGCGGGGCGTGGCGCAGGCGTTGGATGGGGATTGGGCGGCAGCCTGCGCCGCCGTGCAGCCCTGGCTATCTGGCGCTGACCTGGCGTTTGCCAACCTCGAATCGCCGCTGACGACTGCGCCGCAGGTGAGCGCCAGCTACGATCTGCGCGCGCCGCCGGAAGCAGTCGCCGCCCTGCACGCGGCAGGGTTCGACGCCGTCTCCCTCGCCAACAACCACGCGCTCGACGCGGGCGACACCGGCCTTCAGGAGACGCTGGACACGTTGCGGGACGCCGACATTGTTCCGCTTACCAACTACCAATCGACCAGATTACCAGCCTGCCATCTACTCGCCTTCGACGACAGTGTGACCCCGCTGGACATTGCGACTGCTACGGAGGCGGTGTCCGCCGCCGCGCGGGAATCCGCTGTGGTCGTGGTCTCCATCCATTGGGGCGGCGAGTACCAGGCCGCGCCCGGCCCGCGCCAGGAAGCCATCGCCCATGCATTGGCCGGGGCCGGGGCGGACGTCGTCGCCGGCCACGGGCCGCACGTCTTGCAGCGGATGGAGTGAGTAAGCGAGACGCTGGTGGCTTACAGCCTGGGCAATCTGCTGTTCGACCAGCCCTATCCCGTTGACTGTCGCCAGGGCGTGATCCTGCGGGTAAGGGTGCGCGGAGGGCGAGTTGTCACCGTCGAGGCACTGCCAACCGTGGTGGAGCGAGGGCACACCGTTCCTGCCGGCTCGGAGGACGCAGCAGCCATCCACAAACGCCTGGGCACCACGACTAACTAACCAACCACCGGCAATCTCACCACAAATGTACTCCCCTTCCCCACCTCGCTCTCGACCCAGATCTGTCCACCGTGCGCCTCGACCGCCAATTTGCAGAAGGCCAGGCCCAGACCGGTGCCGGGTCGGCGGCCTACGACGGACGGTACCTGCTGGAACTTTTCAAACAGCCGGGGCTGAATCTCCGGCGGGATACCGGGGCCAGTATCACTTATGCCGATGAGAATCGCCGTTGAGGCATGTTCAAGATCGGGCCTGGCCCATAGCCCGACGTGGCCGTAATCCGGCGTGAACTTGATGGCGTTGTCGAGCAAGTTAACCAGCACCCGTCCGATGAGGTCCGTGTCTACAGATAGAGGCGGTAGGCTGGCGGGCACCGTGACCTCGACGGTAACGTGAGCCTCGTCCGCCAGCGAGGCCAGCCGATCAACCACATCTCGGATCAAGTCCTCCACATTCACGACGACGGGCTGGATAACCATCTGGCCGCTCTCCAGTTTGCTGATGTCGAGCAGGGCATTGATCATATCCAGCAGGCGATCACTGCCCCTCTGGGCGAGTTTGAGCAACTGGTCCGCGTCCTGCATCTTCCCCTCCGCGAGCGACGCCTGGAGCATCTCGAGGCCACCCCGCAGCACCGTGAGCGGGGAACGCAGGTCGTGCACCAACATGCGCGTCATGTCCTCGCGCAGGCGTGCGAGTGCCATCTCTTCCGTGAGATCGCGGAAGACGAGCAGCCAGCCGGTAGTCGTTCCATGACGGTCGCGCACCGGAGCCAGCGTGCGTTCGACGTGACGCTCTGGCGGGCCGGGGACGACGACGGTCTGCTTGCGCTGCCATTCCTCGGGCGGGGTATCCTGACAGGCGATTCTCAGATCCTCCGCGGTGTACCCGATCAGGGTGATGAGCGGATCGCCATCGGGGCGTGCCTCCACGATAGAGCCGGTCAGTTCGGCTTGCGCTACACCCAAAAAGTCGGCCAGCGCACGATTGGCTGCCACCACGCGCCAGTCTTGATCCAGCAGCAAAACGCCCTCGCGCGTGGTACGGAGGATCGAGTCCAGTTCCAGGACACGCCGGGCCAGTGCCTCATCGGTGCGCGCGTACAGCCGTGCATTCTGGATCGCCACAGCGGCCTGAGAGGCGATGGTCGTGAGGACTTCCTGGTGAGAAACGTCATACGCATCAGGGGTTGAGTAAGACTGGACGGCCATGATGCCGAGTGGTTCAGCCCCGGCCGAGATCGGCACGCCCAGCCAGGAAGCCGCCGGCCGTCCGATCGCATCCAATCCCAGTTCCGCCAGAACGGCACCAACGTCCCGACGGATCAACAGCGGAGCATTCGTCCGCAGAACATGCTCGGTCAGGCCCTTGCCGGCGCTGCGCGACCGCCAGCGCACCCGCTCGCCATCTTCGATCGCAAGCGGGAAAGAGACTTCGTCAGTCTCGGCATCGTATAGAGCGACGTAAAAGTTCTGTGCGGGCATCAGGCTGGCCACCTGGGTATGGATGGCCGTAAGGATCGTGTCCAGGTTCAAACTGGCGCTGAGCGCCTGGCCGACGGCCTGCAGACTGTCCAATTCCTTCACTCGTCGTTCGAGGCGCTCGCTGGTGAGTGCCAGGCCGCGCGTGATGAGCGATGAGACGATCATCAGAATAGCAAAGAGCGCAAACGCCGCCAAGCCCAATCGGGTGTAGATCAACGCCATCAGCGGGGCAAAGATCAACGGGCCGCCCTCGTAAAAGACCAGGGTGGGCAATGAGCGGAGATAGACATGCAGCGTGGCCCGTCCCCGCGACGCGATGGCAGGGGAGACGATCAGGTGATTGACGGCCATGTAGGTCAAGCCGAGAAGCACCACAGGCAGGAGCAGAGAAGGCCCGAGTTCGGTCATGGGCGTGATTCCGCCCAGCATCTGGAACACCACACCACCGGCAAGAACGCTGGCCGTGTGCGTAGTAGCGTTTATAGCGGTCAACAACACGATCCGCCCGCGGTCGGTCTCCCGTGGGAGTTGCAGCCGTTCGGCCAGGTGGACGCGGATGGCGCTATAGACCAGGGCGCCCACGTAAGCCGCCCACCCTGCTGGCACTAGCCCTGCTACCAGGTAAGCAGCAACGCTCGTCATTGGCAGCAACGATACCGTGCCCCCGCCCAGGCGCACACCGAAGGTGTTGCTAAAAACGATCAAGAGAAGGAAGAGAAACGCCGCCAACCATTGGACTGCCTGCGGTGGCTCAGCAACGGTCAACCAGACCAGTACAGCCAGGACGGCAAAGGCTGCGACCAGGTAGGCGGGGTATAGGTACAGGTATCGGCAGCTCATTTGCGTAAAGTATACCCGACTTGGCCGGGAAGTCAATCTTGACAAGCCGTCAGTGGCCGGTTATAATGGGCTACATCAGAAACCAGGAACAACTGGGGATAGGAAGGGGGGAAGTATGTGACTAGAGTTGTAGTTGAGGATAACGAGTCTTTCGACTCCTTGTTGAAGCGTTTCAACAAGAAGGTCCAGGCAGACCGTATTCTGTCGGAGGCTCGCCGCCGGCGCTTTTTCGAAAAGCCGAGCGTGCTCCGTAAGCGCAAGCGGGCAGCGAAACTGCGCAAGAGCAGGCGGCAGACACTCAAAGAGCAACAAATGGCTTATTAAACATAGCGCGGCCTCGCAACTAATTTGCCGGACACGGATGAACACGGATTCACACGGATTGAACAATGAAAATCCCCATCCGTGTTCGTCCGTGAAAATCCGTGTCCCAAAAACCCAGTTAGCGCACCAAACTGCTGGGGTAGGGTTGGGGTAACCCCGCTCCTACCAGGGCCATCCCATCACCTACAAAAATCTTCGCGATTGTGATAGGTTGTCGAGAGTCATACTATAACGGGTTCGCTTTACGGGGTATACAATGAGCCTGAAACAACGCTTGCAGGAAGACCTCAAGGAGGCTCTGCGCTCTCACGATAAGCGTCGCAAGTCGGTCATCCGCATGGCACTGGCAGCCATCACGAACGCGGAAGTCGAACATGGCGGTATTCTGGACGACGCTGAAGTGTCGGCAGTCCTCCAGAGAGAAGTTCGCCGACGCATGGAGACCATTACCGAACTTTGGCAGGCTAACCGGCCTGATCTGCTCGATGCCGAGGAGGCAGAACTGGCGATCCTCGAACAATACCTGCCCAGGCTTATGTCGCGCGAAGAGATCGCGAAGGAAGCGCGCCAAGTGATCCTTGAGATCGGCGCGACCGGCGTGGGACAGTTGGGTGCCGTAATGCGTCAATTGATGCCCAAACTCAAGGGCCGCGCCGATGGCAGCATGGTCAACCAAGTTGTGCGTGAGTTGTTGTCCGGGTAGTCCCGCTTTAACGTCAAGGGAATCAAGTTACACATGGGTGAAGAGGGAGCGGAGTGCTGCTCCCTCTTTCACCGTCAGGGTGGCCGACGAGCATGGATGAGATTAGGGGATGTGACGTTCCACCACATCAAGCCGGTCATGGCTGGTGGGCCTGGCTGCGTTTGGTCCTGTTGGGACTGCTCCTGGCAGCCGTTACAGGCGCGGCCGCTGCGCTTCCACTACTGCCAAGAGGCCAGGTCGTGCTGGAGGCCGGAGACGTCGCTCCCCAGGACATCCGTGCCCCGCGCCGTATCACCTACGAGAGTACCCTTCTGTACACCGAGGCGCAGAACCGCGCGGCTGCTGCGGTCGAGCCGATCTATACCTTGCCCGATCCCGCGCTCGGGCGCCAACAACTCGACCGCGCCCGTCAGGTGCTCGACTACCTGGGATCGGTGCGTGCCGATCCGCTAGCATCGCCTGCCCAGAAGCGGGGCTGGATCCTGGCCGTGCCCGAGTTGACGGGCCTGTCCCCTACGATACTCGATACCCTGCTGGCACTACCTGACGCAGGCTGGGACCGTGTCCAGATGGATACGTTGGCCGTGATTGATCAGGCGATGCGCCGCCAGATCCGCGAGGGCTACGAGGAGGATGCCCGTCAAGAGATACCGGCATTGGTCAGCCTCGATCTGTCCGCCGAGGAGACTGTGACCACCGTTGCATTAGCACAGCGCTTCTTGACGCCCAACTCGTTCCTCGACTCTGCTGCCACGGCCGAGGCACAGGCGCATGCGCGCGAAGGCGTGCCGCCGGTGCTGCGCACCTTCGAAGCCGGCGAGATCATCGTGCGGGAAGGAGAACGGGTGACACCGCTCGTTCTCGAGGCCCTGGAGGAAATGGGGCTGCGGCGCTCCCAGGTGCGTTGGGCCGACCTGGTTGGCACGAGCCTTCTAGCCGTGTTGGGGACTGTGCTCCTATGTCTGTGCCTGGCCCGTTTCCAGCCCGAGGTGTTATGGGATGGAGCACGTCTGCTCTTGCTGGTAATCCTGACTTCTGTAGCGGTGATCGGCGCCGGTCTAATGGTGCCCAACGGCCTGGTATTGCGCTACCTGGCACCTGTGCCGGCCCTGGCGATGCTGACGGCGGCAACCCTGGGACCGCACGCAGGCGCAGCGACTGCCCTCTTTCTCGGCGGCTCCGTGGGTGTCATCGCCGACAACTCCCTGGAGATGGTGGTCTACACTACCCTGGGTGGGCTGATCGCCGTGCTCACGTTGCAGCGCGTCGAGCGCATCGGTGCGCTCTTTCGCGCTGGCGGCTTTGTGGCCCTGGTGCACGTCATCGTCGTCGTGATCTTTTGGTTGTCGCAAGATACTATCAAACCCGGCGAACTGTTGGTGCCGCTGCTTTCGGGCATTGCCAATGGCGGCATTTCGGCCAGCCTCGCATTAGGCGGACTGTTCCTGGTCGGCCCGCTCTTTGACATCGCCACCACGATCCGGCTGATCGAACTCAGCCGCCCCGATAATCCGCTCCTACAGCGCCTGTTGCGCGAGGCGCCCGCAACCTACCACCACAGTCTGATGGTCGCCAACCTCGCCGAACAAGCCGCCGAACGCACCGGCGCCGACCCCTTGCTTACCCGCGTGGGCGCCTACTATCACGACGTGGGCAAACTCACCCGCCCGTACTTCTTCTCCGAGAACCAGGTCGAGGGCGTGAACCCGCACGACCGGCTCGATCCGCGCACGAGCGCCGAGGTGATCGCCAGCCACGTCAAGGACGGATTGGACCTGGCGCGGCGCTATCGCCTGCCGCGCCGCGTGCGCGCCTTCATTCCCGAACACCACGGCACCAACTGGGTGAGTTTCCTCTACGGCAAGGCTATCCAGCAGATGGGAGATGCCGGGGCAGTGGACGAGAGCGCCTTCCGCCATCCTGGCCCCAAGCCACAGAGCAAGGAGACCGCGCTGGTGATGCTGGCCGACGGCTGCGAGGCCGCCGTCCGCGCCTTGCGTCCTACCAACGCCGACGAGGTCGCCGAGATCGTCAACCGGGTTATTGCCGAGCGACTGGCCGACGGCCAACTGGGAGAGTGCGACTTGACCTTGCGCGACTTGGAAAACGTACGCTCCGTTTTCATCTGCGCACTCAAGGGGGTCTTTCATCCCCGCATCCAGTATCCCAAGTCGTCGAGCATTTCCACCGTGTGAAAGCGCTGTCCGATGTCTCACGTCATTGATGTCCAGGTAGATGAACCGTTCCAGAAGCAGGTTCGGCCCGACCTGCTGCAGCAGATCGCTCTGGCGACCCTCATTCACCAGCAGGTGGCCGGGGTTTGTGAATTAGCGGTGGTGGTGACCGATGACGAGGCATTGCACGAACTCAACCGGCGTTACCGCCATGTAGATGCACCGACCGACGTACTGGCTTTTCCTAACGAGGCACGCGGGCCGTTCGTGGGCGCGCCAGGTCTGCCGCGCTATCTGGGTGACGTGGTCGTCTCTTTTCCGCGCGCGGCGAGCCAGGCCGCCGAGGCAGGGCATTCGGTCGAGGCCGAACTGCAACTGCTCGTCGTCCACGGCGTGCTGCACCTGTTGGGATACGATGACGAGACCAAGCGGCAGCGCGAGCGGATGTGGAAGGCACAGGCGGAGATTCTGCAGGCTCTAGGTGTGCAGGTGCGTTTGCCCGCGTGAAAGGCTATGCGCAGCCGAAATATCCTCGAAAGTTTCCGCTTCGCCTTCGCCGGTCTGTGGCACGCTTGGCGCACGCAGCGCAACACGCGCATCCACCTGACCATCGCTGCGGGCGTCATCGCGCTGGGACTCTGGCTTGGCCTTTCGTACACCCAGTGGGCGGTGCTGGCGCTGACCATCGGCTTTGTGCTGGTCAGCGAGATGCTCAATACCGTCGCCGAGACGCTGATTGACTTGGTCAGCCCCGGCTATCACCCGCTGGCGAAAGTGGTCAAAGATGTGACGGCGGGGGCCGTGCTGTTGGGGGCGATCATCGCGGTGATCGTTGGCCTGCTGATTCTGGGGCCGCCGCTGTGGGAGCGGATATTGGAATGGTGAACAAATGGATAAGATTCGGATAGAGCACAACGGAATGGCAGCTACCGCTATACTGAACCAAGGATTGCCATGTCTAGATTGGTACCTGATGCCGGAGTCGTTTTCAGCGCCGTTGGTAGAGAGCGCCATACAAGAATATGGACTGACATCCGGTCAGACGGTCCTGGATCCGTTCTCTGGGGCCGGCACCACGGTTCTGACGGCAAGCCTGTATGGTCTAAATGGAATAGGGGTCGAAGTCAACCCATTCTTGTGTTTTGCCACGCGAGTCAAGGGTCGTTTCGAATACGACCTAGATGGCCTAAAGCGCGATGTCGAGCAAGTCCTGGCTGCCGCCGAGCCACGTCTGGGGATGTTGAGCCTGAATCCTCCACTGTTCTCTTTCGACACCTCTCTCCGAGAAAGCCCCACTTTGTATTCTACCCTATCCCCTCCTGATATGCCTCGGCTGTACAAGTGGATTAGCCCCCGGGTGGTGGACAAGGTATTGGCGCTCAAAGAGTGCATCCAGCAGGTAGAGCAACCTGCTCATCGTGACTTTTGTCGCTTGGCTCTGGGTGCGATCCTGCGCCCGGTATCGAACATGAAGTTGACGGCCCATGCTTTTGGCTCATGCAGAATCAAGGAAGACGCCCCCGTTTACGAACTATTTGCCACGAAGGTTCGTAAGATGTTCGCTGATTTGCAGCGGGTATCTCAGTTGTATTTCTGCCGGGGAAGGCACTATGGTGGGCTTCAGTGTCGCCTCGACTTGTTCTCTGTTTCCACCTTTTACCGTCTTGAGTCGCAGGGTGAACATTTGCTCCCAGTCTTGCGCCACAAGTTCGTAGACGAAGAACAGAATCGGATACTGGTTCTCGGTGATGGCATCAAGTTGCACATCGGCTAGGTCCAGTTTTGTCGTTTGCGCCATATAGTCATACAGAATATCCTGCACAGCCCATACGGTTCGTTTGCCCCACAGTTCAGCTGCATACGCTTTCGCGACGATCTGGACGATCATGCGACTGACGACTTGGCGCAGGTTGATGCCATATTTGTAGGCTGGCAATGCAGGTGCGACTCCCAGGACCTCAAACATTGAGTGTATGACATGGCCCGTGGTTGTGGTAGACAGTGCCATTGTCTCCAACACAAAGTCCAACACCTGGTTACTACCGGATTCAAGGTTCGCCAAGACGCAGTCCAATCGGCCCATAGAGAGGGTCACTTCTTTGAATACTAGAGGTGCTCTCCAAAAGTTCTTAGGGTTTTCCGGCAAACCGGCAGCGGTTAAAACCGCACCTGGAAG
>FWPU01002712.1_pt1 | contig 47442 bp, 44 predicted proteins | sample 2228361 | NCBI WGS metagenome assembly FWPU01 (sample SAMEA103939777, study PRJEB20133) | metagenome
GTGTAGGCAGTTACGGCAAATTCCCAATTTGCCCTACTTGTGGGTAATAGATAGGTCTCTGACTTGCGAAAATCGGCAAATCGGAGATTTGCCCCACAATGCGCCACACAAGTCTTCGACCTGTCTCTACAAGGAGCATAAAACATGCTGAAACAACAACGAGAATTCCTCAAAGCCTACCGCTGGGACCGATTTGCAAATGAACGAACCGACCAGCGCAGAAATGCGCCGCCTCCGCCAGTGCAAAAACCATATCCTCCCGATGCAGAACTCATCTCCCTGATTGCGCCAAAGGACCTACGGGTAGGACAAGCCCCGCTCATCGAGGTCATCCGCTCGCGCGTAAGCCACAGGTCGTACACTGAGGCAGCCCTGACCCTGGAAGAATTATCTTTCGTACTCTGGGCGACGCAGGGTATACGGGAAGTATCGGAGAACGGCAAGTATACCAAGCGCACCGTGCCGTCTGGCGGAGCGCGTCACTCCTTCGAAACTTACTTGTTTGTGGCGCGGGTGGAGGGCCTGCCATGTGGCTTGTATCGTTACCTGCCCATAGAGCATAAGTTAATGTGCGTTCGACCCGTAGCCGGCCTGCCGGAAAAAGTCGTCGAAGGCTGTCGGGGGCAACAATTCGTGGGGAATGCCGCCGTGGTCTTCGTGTGGACGACCATCCCGTATCGGGCCGAATGGCGTTACGGTCTGGTAGCGCACAAGATGATCGCCATGGACGCCGGTCATGTGTGCCAGAACCTGTACCTGGCCTGCGGCGCCATAGGGGCCGGAACCTGCGCCGTGGATGCCTATGACCAGGATAAGATGGACGCTTTGGTGGGCGTAGATGGAGAGGATGAATTTGTGGTCTATGTGGCGCCAGTGGGAAAGGTAAAGTGAACGCCGAGCCTGGCACTTACATTCTCTTGCTCCAAAACGAAGCCAGAGTCAACCTTCAAATAGGGCGCCGGCGCAAAATTGCATTAGAAGCCGGTTACTACCTCTACGTGGGCAGCGCCTTTGGGCCGGGCGGCGTGCGGGCGCGGGTGTTGCGTCATTGCCGCGTCGAAAAGTCCCTGCGCTGGCACATTGATTATCTGCGCGCCATGACCACTCCCTGGGACGCATGGTACACGCATGACCCTGTCCCGCGCGAACACGCCTGGGCTGAAATCCTGTCCAACATGGGCGACCTGTCGCCTGTTCAGGGCTTCGGCTGCAGCGACTGCAAATGCGCGTCACACCTGTTTCATACCGCCTCCATGCCAGACCTGGCGCGCTTCTCCAACGCCTTGAAGGCTAAGATCGAGACATGGGTGTATCCAGGCTAACCCGATTCTTCTTCGGTGAAAAGAGGGGAAGTATAATTGCAACGCTCATCATGTGGAACCAACTTGTAGGGAGATGCCCAGATGATACACTTGCTCCGTGAAAAGGCTACCCGGCAACATATCCAGGAGATGCTCCAGGAATACGAAATAATGATCAAAATCGTAGTGGATATTCGCCGTCAAATCCTGGCCGGAGGCGGTGAAATGCACGCCGATTGTGAACAAGCCCTGCTTGAGGATGGTAGCGAGCAAGATGACCTGTGGGGCGCAAATTGACCCCTCTACACAAACGATAGAATTCGAGGCATTGATCAACATCAGGCCACGTCAAGGTAATCGCAGCATCGTCATCCAGGACGAAACGCTGCGCGCTCAGGTCGCTGCCATCGCCCGTCGAATTCTGGGAGGTGTGGAATGAAGAACAAGGATAAGTTGCGTGAACGTTTTTTGCGCGATCCCTTACCTGTGCAACTGGGCAGCCTGGAGGCCACCCTGGCGCGCATTTCCTCCAGCGCCCGACATGCTGATGATCCTGCTATTGTTGCTCGGCATCTGGAGGAGGCCAAATACCTGATTGAATGGAGTGCCGCTGAGGCTGAACCAGAAACGGCCGCTCGCTTAGTCCAGATACAACGTTTCATCACCCTTTGGCAAAAAGCGTGGGCCAGCGCCGACGTTTACCAGAGAGTCCTTCTTTCACTCCAGGCCAAAGAGTGGGCTGATGAAACCCTGGAGGCTGCCGGTTTGCTTGAGATGAATATTTCACAGTGACGACTCCAGCAAGTTACCAAATTAACCTGAATTTGCTATGCGCGGAGAGGGGCGACATACGAGTATAATTCGTCCCATCACATTGCCTGGAGGATGAGATGAGCGATCTTGCCTTGTTCCCTTTGACCGACGAACACAAGATGATTCGAGACACTGCCCGCGATTTCGCCCAAAAAGAAATCGCTCCCATCGCGGCTGAATTCGACGAAAGCGGCGAATTTCCACACAAGACCATCCAGAAGATGGGCGCAATGGGGTTCATGGGCATCGAAGTCCCCGAAGCCTATGGCGGCGCAGGCATGGATGCGTTGGCCTACGTCCTGGCGCTGAAGGAAATCTCCAAAGTAGATGCAGCGCATGGCGTCATCATGTCGGTCAACAATTCTCTCTATTGTCACGGCATTCTCAAATTCGGGACGGAGGAACAGAAGAAGAAGTTCCTGCCGCCTATCGCAACCGGTCGTAGCATCGGCGCATACTCGCTGACTGAGCCGATGTCCGGTTCGGACGCCGGCTCGATGCGCACGCGCGCGGTTCGCGACGGCAACTACTACATCTTGAACGGACGCAAGTCCTGGGTCACGAGCGGACCGGTGGCCGATTATGTGGTCGTCTTCATGATGACCGATCCAGCCAAGAAGCAAAAGGGTATCAGTGCCTTCATCGTCGAAGCCAACACGCCCGGCTTCGTGCGTGGCAAGAAAGAACCTAAATTGGGCATCCGCGCTTCGGCCACCAGCGAACTGGTCTTCGAGGATTGCCGCGTGCCGGTCGAAAATCGTCTGGGCGAAGAAGGGGATGGCTTCAAGATTGCTATGACCGTGTTGGATGTAGGGCGCATCGGCATTGCGGCGCAGGCATTGGGCATTGCCGAGGCCGCTTATGAGGCTTCGCTGGCGTATGCCCGTGAACGCGAGGCCTTCGGCCAGAAAATCGGCGAATTCCAGGGCATTTCTTTCAAGTTAGCCGACATGAAGACGCGCATCGAAGCCTCCCGCCTGCTGATTTACAACGCTGCCATCGCCAAAGAGCGGGCCAAGACGACCGGCGAACGCTTCACGCTTCAATCCTCGACCGCGAAACTGTTTGCCTCCGAAACGGCTATGTTCTGCGCCCATGCCGCCGTCCAGATTCACGGCGGCATCGGTTACAGCAAGGAATATCCGGTCGAGCGTTACTTCCGCGACGCCAAGATTACCGAAATCTACGAAGGCACCAGCGAGATCCAGCGTCTGGTCATTAGCCGCACAGAATTGGGACTGAAATAGACTTGAATTTCGTAGTAACGACTTCAGTCGTCTGCCGAAAAAGCGACTGAAGTCACCACTACCGACGCATTGCCCAAAGACCTATATGACCGACACAACGCTCTGGAAAAAAATCACCTGGCTCAAACGCCGCTGGTTGGCCGGGGTGATTGGCCTGATTCTGATGGTCAGCGGACAGGCGTGGGTGAGTCTAGATACGCTCCCGCCTCGTCCGCCGCTCGCGTTGGGCATCTGGCTGACGACTGAAATTCATCTGGCCATCCCCAGCATAGACAATGTCTTGTATGGCCTGCCATTGATGTTGCTGGGCGGCATCTTGCTGGCGCTGGCGCTGTGGGGTATTCCTCTTCTGCCGCGCGAAAGAGAAGGGCAGGAACATCCTCCCCTCCAACTACGCCAACTGCTCTCCTTCTGGCCCTGGCTGCTGTTGGCCGGCGTCACGTTCATCGTCCTGTTGTTGCGCATCAATTCGGATTCGCTGCGCTTCTTGCTTGTACCTCTCTGGCTCGCCAGCCTGACGCTGGTAGCCATCCCGCTGGCGCTGTGGGACCGCCAGCGGAACATCGCCCTTTCGCCGCAGGTCGGCCGCCCAGACCTGCTGTGGATGCTCGGCTTGCTGTTTGGCGGCCTGGTCATCGGCGCGTTCCGCTTGCAAGGCCTCCCCGACGGCTTGATCGGCGACGAAGGCAATTTTTGGGGCATTGCCCGCGATATCGCCGTTGGAGATTTCAAGCCTTCGGTATTTGCAGTGGGCGTCTATACGTTCCCCGTATTCAGTTCTATCCTGCCGGCCTGGATCATGCGCCTGTTTGGCGTCAGTTTATGGGGCTGGCGGCTCAGTTCTACGCTCATCGGCTTGCTGACCGTGCCGCCTCTGTACCTTCTGACGCGCTCCCTGTTCAACCGTCAGACCGCTATTGCCGCCTGTACCGTCCTGGTGACCAGCCCGTATTTCATCGCTTTCTCGCGGCTGGGCTACAACAACATCCAGGCTTTGTTCGTCACAGCCCTGGTACTCTATTGGCTATCCGCAGGCCTGGACCGTAGGAGCAGCCTGTATCTGTACCTGGCCGGCTGCGCTGCCGGGTTGGGTTTCTACGTTTACTTTGGAGCAAGGATGGCGCTGTTCATTGCGTTGGGGTTCATTTTCCTGCAATGGGCAGCCCGCCGGCTCAAGTTCCATGAAGTTGCCCTGGCCTTGGCGTTGCTGCTGCTCGGCACAATCTTGTTGGTAACGCCGCACATCGTGTATGGCGCATATCACGACCCCACCGCGCTTACTTTCAAGACCTTCGAGAGCGTCTTCTTCAACACTTTCAACGGCTTGCAATTCTACAGTGAAGAGGAATTGTATGCCGTTGCGCCGCCCTTCGAAATCAACCACAATCAACTTTTCTATCATCCCCGCATCTACCTGGAACTGTTGGCGCGCGGCTTCATCCGCACTATGCTGGCCTTCCAAAAGCCTTGGCTGATTTCGGAACATTACATTGCTTACCCCCTGGCCGGCTCGGTCGGCGCCTTGTTCTATTCGATGGGCCTGGCGTGGTCTATCTGGCATTTCAAGCAGCCGCGCAATCAACTTATCTTGCTGTGGTTCTTTGTCAACGCGCTGGGACTGAGCGTCTTGAACACCGTGCCGCCGCGTCACACCCACATGGTGGCCCTCATCCCGGCGTTAGCCTTGTTGACCGCTATGGGCGTCCAGATACTTGCCTATGGTATCGCCGCCATGCGCAAAAAACTGGAAAGAAGCAGGAACATTCTGTTGGCCTTTGTGCTTGGACTGGTGGCCTTGGGCGGGCTGTACGACTATTTCATCAAAATGCCGCCCGCCTATCGCCCGCACCCCGATCAGGTCGTTCTGTGGACAGGCCTGGAGTCCAAAGGTGAGACACTGTACTACATCTACACCGACCCAGCCGAGGCCGAGTACATGCCTTATTTGACGACCCCCTTCCGCAAGACGGTGGTGTTCGCACCAATTGCCGCAGAAGAGATTTTGTCCGGCGCGCGCACGCTGCCCGCAGACCGGCCCAGCGTGGCGCTCTTCCCCCCGCATATCAAAGAGGAACTATGGGCCGCTTTGCAGGCTCAATGGGGCGAGCGTTTCAGCAAGAAAACTTTTTACAGCACTAACTACACCCCCGTGCTGGCAGCCGGCATGAACACGCCTTTTACCTTCGAGCGGGACAAACGGCTGGACAGGATATTGGCAGATTCCTACCTGCATCCTTCTTTGTTGACGTTATTTACTCTTCTCCTGGCGCTGGCGGGATTGACGATTTTCCTGCCGGCCTCCTGGCATTTCAAACTGCCTGCCCCCTTGAAACGTTTCGTCGAATGGTTCACGGCCCCGCCGTTGGCCGAGGCGCAGGTCGAACCGCCAGATTACGAATGGGAAGAAATCTTGCGCGCCGGCGCCGAAGCGGCGGAAGAAGCACCGTCCGAACCGCCGGAATGGGCCTTAGAGGAGATGCTGCCGGCCGAGCAGCCAGAGCCCCAACCCCGTTTCCGCATCCAGACTCGCCTGGTCGCTACCCAGGCGGGCCGAGACCTGTATATCAAGATTAGCCTGCCCCGCCTGACCTTCATGCGCGCCGGCGATGGAGACAAGGCTGTGACGCTTTCCCTGCCTCCTTTGCGCATTCCAAACGCCAACCTGCTGGCTCTATCTGTCCTGGCAGCGGTCATCGGTCAAGTGTTGGTTTACAACGGCATCTTCCTCGCCGGCGCGTTGTTCTACATGGGAAGTATGGCAGGCTTGATCGGCTGGGGGATGATCAACCACAAATGGCGTAACATTTTTTCCCGTCAGGTGCAATTGAACCAGAGAGCCGAGGTCATTGCCATCACCTTGCTCTTCCTGGTCATGCTCATCACCCGTTTCTACGACCTGTCGTATCGGGTCTATGGCCTGGAAGCCGATGAGACCAAATGGACGGTGCAAAGTTGGTATTCGGCCATCCTGCGCCTGGAGTATGGCGAATTTCATATCAAGCATTTTACCCATCTGCCGGTGGTCTTCTGGGTACGCTCCTTTTTCCTGCGCATATTTGGGTTGAACTTCCTCTCCGCGCGCATCGAAAGCGCGCTTGGCAGCCTCATTTCCGTCATGTTGTTGTACTTCATCGCGCGCGCAATCACCCGCAGCCCAGCTACGTCCCTGTTATCTGCTTTCCTGTACGGCTTCTCGTTCATCGAATTGAACCTCTCCCACCAGGCCCTGCACGATACGCCCACCGAACCGTGGATGATGGCTGCTCTCTTCGCCCTTTTCCTGGCGCTGCGCGGACGGAAAGCCTGGCAATTTCAGTTAACCGGCGTCTTGCTGGCGCTGGGAATGCTGGTCTACGAAACGTTTTACCCCACCCCGCCGATTGTCCTGGCATACCTGCTGGGCATGGCCGTGTACGAAATCGCCAAGAGAAAAACCGCCATCCGTGATTGGGCCATCCACATCGGCCTGGCGCTTTGGCCAGCGGTTCTGGCCTATGTGGTTTACATTCATGATTACTTGTTTGCAGAGCAAGCGCATCATTTTACAGAATTGGTCAGTTCTGGCGGCCAGACCGGCCTGGGTGGAATGTTTGGCTTTGCGCTCAGGAATGCCGGTTTCCTCCTGCAAACCACCTTTTACAAAGTGACATGGACGGATTCGCTCATCAACTGGGCCGGGCCGCTGGTCAATCCATTCCTTCTTCCCTTCGTTGTGATCGGGTTCATCTACACGCTTTGGAACCTTAGGCGGTGGCACTACGCCTTCCTCTTGCTCTGGTATTTTCTGGAAGTCCTGCCTGGCCCCATCCTGCTTGGCTCGGTTTGGCCGAGAGTGCTGTTCACGGCTACAGGCCCCCTGATGATTTGGGGAGCCCTGGGGTTGTGGACCTGCCTGGCGGCACTGCGCGCCTGGCTGCCTCGAACCCGCCTGGCCGCTCCCATTTTCACGCTCCTGGTCATCGCTATCCTGGCCAATGACTATGTTATTTTCACCTCCAGGCTGATAGACCCGCTCGAGCGCCAGAAACGCCGTGAGCTAGCCGACCTGACCGCCAAAGCGGCCCGCCAGGCAAACCTGATTTTGCTGCCCTATCTTCCCTTCATGAACGACTCCTTGCAAACAGAGAGTCATGTCATCTTGTTTGCCGTAGCCGACGCCAAACGCAAAGGGTTGGATGCCGAAGAACATCTTGGACAAATCGAGTTCCAGAATCTGATGTCGGCCCTGTGGGAAAACAGGAACACCCCCTACGTGGCCCTCCTCTTTGACAAGACCAACCTCCCAGCCCGCGAAGAGCGTGACCGCATCCTGACTATCGTCCTCACCTGTTACCCCCAGGCCACACGGACGGATAGCGGTCGCTTCTTCGATGTCTACCTGTTTTCTCCTCTGGCGCTGGCGCAGCCGGTCTGCTTTCAGCCGCCTGCGCCGCAGCCGCTTACCCCGCAAGACGGTGGAACGCTTTCTGCGGCTGCTATCCCCGCTTTCGCCTGGGATACGAACGGCATACCCACCACCAGTTTTGCCCTCACCCTGGAACGCAAACGCGAAGATGTCTTCTGGCTGGAGGCAGAAACCGACTTCGTGGGCAACGGCTGGCACAATGAAGCCGCTTTTGCCGAAGATTACAATGGCATCGGCTTCCTGATAGATGACTGGCAGTCTCAGCCGGCCGTGTATGAGTTCCACGCGCCGCTGGATGGCGCTTACCATGTATGGGTGCGCTATTACAAGCGCGAAGACAACGACCAGCGCACCTTCCTTTCGATAGCCGGGCGAACGGTCGAGTTTGCCGAAAGCGGCGGCCTGCGCAACGAATGGATTTGGAAGAACCTGGGCATCTTCCAACTGCCAGCCGGATCCACGCCAATCAGCCTGAGCCGTGTATATGGACAAGATCCTCAATACGCCATTTTCATCGACTCTGTCGTCGTAACCAGCGATCCAACCTTCCAACCCGAACGACAGCGCGAATGGGAAGCGGTCTTTACGTCGGGCGAAATCGCCTCGAACACAGCCCAATACAGCCTCCCCTCGTCGCTTGCTCCAGGAGAATACCGCTGGTCGGTGCGCATCTTCGACGGTGACCGCCTGGTAGATGTAGCGGGCCTGCGCGGCGTTCAAAGCCCCCTGGCTGTATTTACAGTGACGCCAGCCGACCCTTGACCCACCTGGCCTCAGGGTGAGGGCTTAAAGTTATGCGAAAATGTGACATTGCCAAAGTAGTTACCCTCCTTTTATCCTTTGCATCCTGTCGAATGCCCTGTCCGCCAGGCTTGCTTTCAAGCAAAGCACTGCCTGAAGTTGGTTAAAATCCCAAGGAGGTACCATGCGCCTGAACGGCCTTCACCTTTTGCTCACCTACCAATGCACTTTCGAGTGCGACCATTGCTTCGTTTGGGGCAGTCCCTGGCAAAGCGGCACGTTCACCTTGCATCAAATCGAGGCCGTTTTAAAGCAGGCACAACAGGCGGGCGTGGACTCCATCTATTTCGAGGGCGGCGAGCCGTTCCTATACTATGCCCTACTTGTGCGCGGCGTCGAACGCGCCCGCGAAATGGGCTTCAGCGTGGGCATCGTCACCAACGGCTACTGGGCGCAAACCGTCCCAGATGCCCTGGCCTGGCTCCAGCCGCTGGCCGGCAAACTGGACGACCTCTCGGTCAGTTGCGACCTGTTCCACTACAGCCGGGAGATGCTCGTCCAGGCGCAGAATGCCGTCCAGGCAGCCAGGCAGTTGGGCATCCCGGTCGGCACGATCAGCGTGGCGCAGCCCGAAGAGACAGAAGCCGCCGCCAGTCATGGGCAGATCGGCGCGGAGGCGGCCGTCATGTTTCGCGGACGGGCGGTCGAGAAACTGCTCCTGCGCGCGGCCTCCCGGCGGCCCTGGGGGGATTTCACTACCTGCCCGCACGAAGACTTGCGCGATCCCGGCCGCGTCCACCTCGATCCGCTGGGCAATCTGCATATCTGCCAGGGAATCTCGCTTGGCAACCTGTTCGAGCGGCCGTTGGCCCAGATCTGTGACGAATACAACGCGGACGCCCACCCGATTTGCGGACCTCTCCTTTTGGGCGGACCCGCCGCGCTCGTGACCGAATACCATCTCCCGCGCGCTTCGGACTACGCCGATGCCTGTCACCTGTGCTATGAAGCGCGGACAAGGCTGCGGCCGCGCTTCCCTGACCTGCTTGGCCCAGACCAGATGTATGGGGTGGGATTGACAGGCGCGGACGCTTGGCAGCCTGGGCGACATCCCCCTTGATCATCCTGACCGCCGACCAAAGCATTGACATCGCCACGCTCGAGGCGCTCGGCTTCGACGCCAAAATGGACCTTGAGAGCCTCCAAACATTTGGTTCGAATTGTAAAAGGAACTGGCCGCGCTTTCTGCCAACAGCCAGCATATCCTCGCGAAGAACAGCAGCCACACCGTCCACCTCGACCAGCCGCAGGCGGTCCTTGACGCCCTCCGCAGGGTGATGGAGATGGCGCAGAAAGTTACTTTGAGATAATGCCGAACAACCGCTTATTCTTCCTGGACAACTTGCGCGTTGCCACCATTGTGCTGGTCATCGCGCATCATGTCGGTCAGGCCTACAGGCCGACGGGCGGGACATGGCCGATCATGGAAGCCGCGCGTGCCCCCGTTCTGGGGCCATTCTTCACCGCCAATCGGTCGTTCTTCATGAGCCTGTTCTTCATGATCGCGGGCTATTTCACGGTCATGTCCGTGCACAAATATGGACCAAAGGTGTTCATCAAAGAACGCTCCATGCGCCTGGGACTCCCGACGCTGTCGTGGATGTTGATGATGATTCCCTTGCAGTTGTTCGTCTTCTCGGCGCCCGCCTGGCCGTTGGAAGCGGCGCACCTGTGGTTCCTGGAGCACCTGCTCATCTTCAGCGTGGTCTACGCCCTCTGGCAGATGTACTCCAGACCTGCCAACGAACCTAAGCCGCAAGCCGACCCTCCTGACTATGGGCGGATCATCGTCTTCGCGTTTTTGTTGGCCATCATCAGCGCACTGGTGCGGATCTGGTTCCCGATAGACCGCTGGGTGTACCTGCTCGGCTTTATCAAGGTTGCCTTCGCCGACGTGCCGCGTGACCTGAGTTTCTTCGTCATCGGACTTGTGGCGTATCGCCATAATTGGATTCTACGCTTCCCCAAAAAGGATGGCCTGGTGTGGCTATCCATCGGCTTGACGCTGGCGGTCGCTTGGTATTTCTACGCGCTGGTCGGCAAGAATTATCTTCGGCTCACTGACATTCAAATTGGAATCATCTATCCCATCTGGGAGTCGTTCCTGTGTTGTGGCATGTGTATCGGCCTGACTGTGCTGTTTCGGGAATATCTCAACTCGCAGGGCCATTTCGGAAGCATTCTCGCCAAGAGCCAGTATGCGGCTTATATTTTTCACGTGCCCGTCGTCTTTTGTTCCAATATCTGGCGCTCGGCTTCGACTGGCCGCCTTTTGTCAAATTCGCCGTGGTGACGCTTCTCAGCGTCCCGACCACGTTTCTATACAGTGTTTGGGCGCGGAAACTGCTTCGGTTGTAACAGAGGAAAAATAACTGGCAACCATTTCACGGCATGGATTTTGCGTTCCTCCATCCGGCAGCGCAACGGCCAGTGAGGCACACAATGGTCTCCCCTGAAGGAGTACGCCAGCGCCTTCGGTACACTTGGGCAGTTACCGCTGCTTGAGAAAAGCGTGCATTTGTTTGAGCAATCCACGCCATTCGAACTCGGCATCTACCTTACGTTTTATCTCGGCGGCGCGGCTCGCCATGATGCCCATAACCCGCGCCTCTTCGCCTGCATCCAGCCAGAAGCCGTGCTGGTCAGGGCAGCATTCGAGTTTCAAGTCATACAAGCGGTATTGAAATTCCTGTAAGCGCGCCTGGCAGCGTGGGCAGGGATAGGACGTTTCGGATTGCCGGTGCAACAGGGAGCCTTTGCGCTCGTCTTGGTCGAAAGCCACATCTTCCAGACGATCGAGTTCATCGAAATCCAGCCACATACCGCGACAGGCCGGACAATAGTCCACTTCTATCATGCCTTTGTAGAATTTCTTGGTCAGGAGGGTGGTGCATTTAGGACAATACATGGGATTTGCGATTTTCGATTTGCGATTGGCGATTGGCAGTTTTCAATTCAACCGAGGGTAGAGATGACTTGTTCGATGCAGTCGTCGAGGACGCTTGGTTCAGCCGTTTGTCCCAGCCAGGCCAGGAATTCGAGGTTGCCTTTGGGGCCCACGATGGGCGAGCGCATCAGGCCTTTGAGGTTCAAGCCGCGTTGGGCTGCAAAAGTCAACACGTCCAACAGCACCTGGCGGTGAATGTGCGGGCTGCGGATGACGCCCTGGCCACGCGAAACGTCCTTGCGCCCGGCTTCGAATTGGGGCTTGATGAGGGCAATGATGCTGCCCTGACCCTCGCCCCCGGCCCCTCTCCCATAGAGCGAGGAGAGTTGGCCATCACCCCCGGCCCTTCTCTCAGAGGGAGAAGGGGATGGGAGCAACCATCTCTGGATTACCGGCAACAAGATTTTCAACGAAATGAAGGAGGCATCTATGGTTACGAGAGCAACCCGCTCTGGCAAGGACTCAATATATCGGGCGTTGGTGTCTTCCATGACGATTACACGCGGGTCGTTGCGCAATTTCCAGTGCAGGATGCCTTTACCGACATCGATAGCATAGACCCTGGACGCTCCATGTTGCAAGAGGCAGTCGGTGAAACCACCGGTGGAGGCGCCTACGTCAGCGCAGATGAGGCCTTGGACCTGGATGCCAAAGGCTCGAAGAGCGGCGTCCAGTTTTTCGCCGCCGCGCGAGACGAAGCGGGGGCCAGAATCGACCGTCAGCCTGGAGGCGGCCGAGATAACGGTAGCAGGCTTGAGCGTGACCTGACCGTCCACCCGTACCTGCCCGGCCATGATGAGGGCCTGGGCCCTGGCACGCGATTCGGCCAGTCCACGTTCCACGAGAAGTACATCCAGCCGCGTTTTTGCCATGTAACACTATATCACTACACGAAACGATCGGTGTTGGCAGGCGTAAGGCAAGAATACCGGCTGTTGGCATTTGGCTCACTGTGCAATTCTTTATTTGCCAAAATCACTCCTCTTTCTGCAATTCCCGAGCCTGTATTGAGAGGCCAACGGCTGTCAACAATGCAAAGGTCAGCAAGCCCAATCCGCGAGGCAAGTCGAGAGCCTGGACAATGAGCGACGCGCCCGCCAGGGATGAGAGGATGATCAGCGCCCAATCCAGCAGGGCGCCGACCAACGCCGCGCCGATGACGCCGCCTAGCAGGACAATCAACCAAGGTAGCCAGCCATGCTCCAGGTTCAACAGAGGCAGGAAGTACATGGCCACGTAGCCGCCCGCCAGGAAACCGGCCAGGATCAAGGCAAATCGCTGAGCAAAGACGGCCACGAGCGCCGCCAGCAAGCCAATTCCCACGCCGACCAGGAAAGTCAACCAGTCGGGGCCACGTAACAGACGGGAGGCCAGACCAAAGCCCGCTATAAAGCCCGCCCCAGCGACGAAGAGCCAGAATAGTTTACGCCCGGCCAGCAACAGGGCCGCGCCCAGCAAGGCGTTCAAGATAGACATTGCGTCTCCTGATTACATGCCCACCGCAGCCAGCGCGCCAAAAAGGACAAGTACAATGAGGGCAGCCAGGATAATTTGCTGAGGTTCGCGCTGGTCTTCGAGGGAAAAGTTTGGGAATAAGCCGCTCACGCGCCAGCGAGGGCCGGCAAACCAGGCAAAGGTCAAACCGCCTAACAAGCCGCCGATGTGCGCCCAGTTGTCTATGCCAGGGGACAGGCCCAGGAACAGGTTGACCGCCGCAATGACAATGATGTTGTTGATTTGTGCTTTGACCTGGTCGCCGAATAGCTGCCGGTTTTGGTATAGAAAGACGCCTTCGGCGCCAATCAGCCCAAAGATCGCACCCGAAGCGCCGATGGAGTAATTCTCGGAAAGCAAAAAGGAGAAGACCCCGCCTGCAAAACCGCTCAGCAGGTAGAGCAGCAGGAAACGCCCATGCCCATAGTGACGCTCGAGGCCAGAGCCAAAGGAGAGCAAGGCATACATGTTGAATCCAATGTGCAGAATGGAGCCGTGCAGCAGCATGGGTGTGAGGAAACGCCACCATTGCCCGTCGCGGATGGCGTCATTGGCTTTGACGCCTAACGCTATTGGCAAGTCATATCCCAGGACAAACTGGCTGAGCAGTTGCAACAAGTAAACCAACACCGTCAGGCCTAGCAAGGTGTAGGTAACGCGCGGGAGAGAGACCGGCAAAGAAATGGATACTTGCTGAGGCACGGGCCGCGGGGTATAAACGTCTTCGGGGGGCAGTTTCATAAGTTCACCTTGCGGTGCCGGACACGGTGATGCTCGGCCTGGATGATGGCACGGACGATGTCCACCGTGTCATCGAGGCGGCCTTCGTGGTTGACAATCACATAATCGAATGCCTGCACGCGCTGGTGTTCTTTGCGGGCCGTGGCAATGCGCAGGGCCAGTTCCTCGGCCGTTTCGGTCTGGCGCTGTCGGAGGCGGGCGATCAGTTCTTGCTCGCTTTCGACGGTGATGAAGATAAGCAGCGCTTCTGGCACCAGTTTGCGGACCGTTTCGGCGCCTTGCACGTCCAATCGCATGATCACGTCCTTGCCGCTGGCCAGGGCCTCGCGCACCTGCTGTTTGGAATTACCCTTGTAGTCGCCATAGACGATAGCGTATTCGAACAATTCGTCGTTCTCGATCATGCGGGCAAATTCTTCTTTGGTAACAAAGAAGTAATCCTGGCCATGCACTTCGTTTTCGCGCCTGGGACGGGTGGTGGCGGTGACGACGAAGTGGAACGGCAGGCCGCGTTCTTTCATGCGCTGCACGACCGAGTCTTTGCCAGCGCCAGACGGACCAGAAATGACGATGAGCAAAGGTTGGGGATGAAGAAGGAAATATTCCGGGTCAGATGCCATGCACGTATTGTAACCCAAACTCCGGGCAAATCCCTTGAAGGCTATGCAAGGATTGTGTACAATTTGGGTATGCCAACCTACGATTATTTTTGCCTGGATTGCCAAAAGCGTTTCGATGTCTTCCTGTCTTACAGCGAATATGGGACGCGAGGGGTGACCTGCTCTCACTGCGGCAGCGGCAACGTGCGCCGACGTCTGACCCGCGTGCGCATTGCCAGGTCAGAAGAAAACCGCCTGGAAAGCCTGGAAGATTTGGCCGACCCCTCTGCTCTGGAAGGGTTGGAGGACAACCCCCGCGAATTGGGGCGCATGATGCGCAAAATGGGCCGCGAACTTGGCGAGGACCTGCCGCCGGAATTCGACGAAGTAGTAGACCGGCTGGAGAAGGGCCAGTCACCGGAAGACATCGAGGCCGCATTGCCCGACCTGGCCGAGATAGGCGGCGACGAGGAAATATAGACGCCTCAGCCGCCCATCCACAGCCAAACGAACGCTGGCAAGCACCATCCCGAAGGTATTCGACCTTCGGGATGGTGCTTTGTCTTGTTACTTACCGTTGTGAATCATCTCTTTGAGCGTCAGCCCCAAGCGGGTAATGCCCTCGCGAATGACCTCTGGATTGGAATACGAGAAATTCAGGCGCATGGTGTTGTGGCCCCCGCCGTTGGGGTGAAAGGCAAACCCAGGCACGAAAGCGACTTTCTTCTGGATGGCGACCTTTAGCACTTCGGCTGCGTCCAGGTTTTCGGGCAGGATACCCCACAAGAACATGCCGCCTTCAGGCCGTGTCCAACGTACCTCGGAGGGAAAAATCTCGCTCATGGTTTCGAGCATGGTGTCACGGCGTTCTTTGTAGATGGCGCGAATTGTCTTGACATGCTCGTCCAGAAAGCCGCCTTTGCCCACTTCGTAAGCGACGATTTGGTTGAAAGTGGCTGTGTGCAGGTCGGCAGCCTGTTTGGCCATGACCAGTTTGCGGATCACTTCGGGCGGCGCAATGACCCATGCCAGGCGGATGCCAGGCGCTAGCAGTTTCGAGAAGGTGCTGAGGTAGATGACATTGCCGCTATAGACGCCGCCATTGGGCCCGCGGAACTGGCTGTCGAGTTGCATCACGGAGGGGATATGCGAACCCTCATAGCGCAGTTGACCGTAGGGATCGTCCTCTATGATGGGAACGCCGTATTTGTCGGCCAATTCGACCAGTTTCTTACGGCGTTCCAGGCTGAGAGTGGAGCCAGAGGGGTTTTGAAAATTGGGCAGAATGTAAATGAACTTGGGTCCCACCCGCAGGGCCTTTTCCAATTCGTCCACGATCATGCCGTGTTCATCGGATGGTACGGCTACATATTGAGCGCCGTAGGCATTCCAGGCCTGCAACGCGCCCAGATAGGTGGGAGATTCGACCGCGATGTAGTCGCCGCGGTTGATGAACAAGCGCCCAATGAAGTCCAGCGCCTGTTGAGAACCAGAGGTGATCATAATGTTTTCGGGCGTCACCTGGACCGAGTAACGCGCAGTATGACGTGCAATCATCTCGCGCAGCGGCCGATAGCCCTCAGTGGTGCTGTATTGCAAAGCCAGCGCGCCCTGTTCGTCCAGCACTTTGTTACAGGCCTGCTGGAATTCTCGAACAGGAAAGACCTCAGGAGCAGGCAGGCCGCCGGCAAACGAGATGATATCGGGCTGTTCGGTCAATTTGAGCAACTCGCGAATGACCGAACTGCCCATGCGAGACGTACGGTGGGCATAGCGATATTCCCAGGGTGTCTGCATTCTTTCTCCTTGTCTGGATTTTGTTTTTCCCATGAACAGGGATGAAAAAGCCCGCCAGGTATGTTTTACCTGTCGGGCTGGTCAGGCCGCCGTGGCAAGCAAAATGCCGCTCAGGAACCACCAAATCAATCGCTGTATCATGGCTTCTTTATCTTACCCTGTTTTTCTCTGAAATGCAACTGACAGATTTGTTTTTTGCGTCACTCTCCATATACGAACAATCCACCGAGCGACTCGCGCAAGAAATTGTGCCGGATGGCGTCTGCAAAGGTAGAGGCTACCGAGAGAATCTTCAATTTGGGATGACGCGCCTGCGGGGGAGTGTACACTGTATCGGTAGCGACGATTTCGCTGATTTGCGGCACAGCCGCCAGCCGTTCCAGACCGCCGCGCGTGAAGACGCCGTGCGTACACATCACCAGGATGTCTTCCACACCTTCCTCCACCAGCAAGCGGCTAAGTTCCAAGACCGAGCCGCCGGTAGCAATTTCGTCATCGTAGATCAGCGCCCTTTTGTGTCCGCGCACCTGGCTGCCCACCAAACCGGTGATATGCACTTTGCTGTCGGAAACGCGCTCTTTGTTGCCGGCCGCCACCGGCAAACCCAAACTGCGGGCAAAGCGCGCCGCCGACTTGGCCTGTCCCATATCGGGCGAGACAATGATGGCATCGCCCAGGTCCTTATCGGCCAGGTATTCTTTGAAGACACGGCGGCTGCTCAGGTGATCGGTAGGAAAGCCAAAGAAACCATGCGTCTGAGCAGAATGCAACATCATGGTCATACAATGCGTGGCGCCAGCCGTCTCGAGTAAGTTAGCCACCAGGCGGGCCGTAATGGAAATGCGCGGGGCGTCTTTCTTGTCGGAACGAGCAAAGGAAAAATAGGGAATGATGGCGTGCGCTTCGGAAGCAGCCGAACTGCGAGCGATGTCGAGCATCATGAGTAGTTCGACCAGGTGATCGTTGACCGGCTGCGAAAGCGATTGCACGATGAAGACTTTGCGATAGCGCACCGAGGCGCCCAATTGAATGTACAGGTTGTCGTTGCTAAAGCGTGAGATGTGGGTCTGTTCGAGCGGCACGCCCAGCAAACGGGCAATCTCACCGGCCAATTGCGGGTTGGAACTGCCACTGAAAAAACGCACTTCGGTCGGATCAATGGACGGTCGTATCACTGTTCTACTCCAATTTCTACAATGCGGTCGAGACGAAAATTGCGCTCGGCCTTGCGCAGGTGGCAAAATCCTTGCAAATACAGATAATCTGCCAGGCCAATGACTTGTTTGGGTGTTACCCAGCGAGTAGTATGCTGCCCTTTGCCATCCACATATACCAGCCGCAGACGCCGGCCACTTTGGATGGCTTCTGTCAACTCTACAGGTAAGCGAATATTGTCGTTTGGCCAGGCCGGAGAGTTGTAAATACCAATGAAGGCGTCCAATTTGCCGCCCGGCGGTTGAAGAGCCTCCATCATGCCAAAAAAGAGACCGCGCTCGGTGAGCGCATCCGTCAGGGCGCGGTGCGAAGCGTCCATCGTCACATGAAAGGCCTCTGCCAGAGAAAGCAGGGTGTTGGAGGGCAAGTCGAAATAGGTCTGAGCAAGCAGAAGAGTATCAATCAAGTTGGGAATCTGCACTTCGCGCCCCAGGCGATGAAACTCGCTGTCCAGAAACTGTAAGTCGAATTGGGCATTGTGACACACCACTACCGTGTCGCGCAGGTGGGCGGTCACCTCGTCAGCCACGGCAGAAAACGGGGGCGCAGAAGCAAGTTCGGGGTCGGTCAGACCGTGCGTGCTGGCGGCAAAGGGAGAAAGGGGCCGGTCCGGGTTCACCAGCGTCTGGTAAGTGGTGCGAATGCGCTTTCCCTCTGTCAGCACGATGCCTATTTCGCAAATACGGTCGCCAAACCAGGGTGAGAGTCCGGTCGTTTCCAGGTCGAGAAAAGCAAAGCGGCAATTGGTCAGGTCGAACATTGGGCTACTTTCCAAACAAAAATGTAACGGGTTCGATTTTACCAGAAGCGGTTCGTGTCATCCTTCTTAGAGTCCTTTGACTTTGACCTCGTTCTGCTGTACACTATTTACAATACCCTCTTACAGGAGTTCGGCATGGACCAATTCTTTGCTCGCGATTATACTGGTGAACCTTTCATCTTCTTGGGCGTTGCCCATCTGTGCGCGTTGCTCGTCATTGTCTTGTTCAACCTTTACTTGCTGCGCTTCAAAAGCAGCGACGAAGCCAGGCGCGCTAGGGTGCGCTGGAGCATGGCGCTCATCCTGTGGGCCAACGAGTTCGGCTGGCACGCCTGGAACTATGCCGTTGGGCAATGGACTCTCCAAACCATGATTCCCTTGCACATGTGCAGCGTGCTGGTGTGGCTGGGCGGTTACATGCTGGTCAGCAAGAACCACCTCCTTTACGAACTTGCCTATTTTCTCGGCATTGGCGGGGCGCTACAGGCCTTACTCACGCCCGACCTGGGCCTCTACGGTTTCCCACATTACCGCTTCTTTCAAACCTTCATCTCGCATGGCCTCATTGTCACCTCGGCAATCTACATGACCACTGTCGAGGGCTTCCGCCCTACCTGGAAATCCATTCTGCGCGTGGCCGTCATCGCCAACGCCTACATGGTCATCGTGTTCTTCATCAACCTGGCTCTTGGCAGCAATTACATGTTCATCAACCGCAAGCCCGACACCGCCAGCCTGCTAGATGTCCTGCCAGCCTGGCCGGGTTACATCCCCTACCTGGAACTCATCGGCCTGGTCACGTTTCTACTGCTCTACCTGCCTTTCATCATCAAGGACTGGCGGGCCAAACTCCAGCCGGCCTGAGATGGGACGCTTCTTTGCCTGTGACTATCCAGGCGCGCCCTTCGACCTGTTTGGCGCGGCTCACCTGGGTGGACTGCTGACGTTGCTGAGCATCAATCTCTTGTTGACGCGCTGCGCGCCCGCCTCGCCCCCCGCCCGCGGCCTGCTGAGGCCGACCCTGGCCTTGATCCTGTACCTGAATGAATCCGCCTGGCACGCCTGGAAGGTTGCTTGTGACCAGTGGACTGTTCAGACAATGTTGCCCCTGCAACTTTGCAGTGCATTCGTCTGGCTGAGCGGCCTGATGCTCTTGAGGCGTAGTTACCGTTTATACGAGTTGACATATTTTCTGGGTATAGGGGGCGCGTTACAAGCCCTGCTCACGCCCGACTTAGGTCCGTATGGCTTTCCTCATTTTCGCTTCTTCCAAACTTTCCTGTCACATGGTCTCATCGTCACGGCTGCCGTTTATATGACCAGCGTCGAAGGCTTCCGCCCCACCTGGAAGTCCATGTTGAGGGCCGCTGCTTGGGGTAATTCGTATGCGCTGGTCATCTATTTCGTCAACCTTGCCCTCGGCTCCAATTACCTGATGCTCAACGCCAAGCCGGGCGTCCCCAGCCTGCTCGATTACCTGCCAAATTGGCCCTGGTACCTCCCCTGGATGGAAGCAATAGGCATCGCAACCCTCTTGCTGCTCTACCTGCCCTTTCTCATCGAAGACTGGCGGGCCAAACCGTAGCCGACCTGAGGAGGGAAGAAAGAAGGTAACCGCCTACCTGTGGCGCAAGTCTCTGACTCGCGGAAATCGGCAAATCTCCGATTTGCCGTAACTGCCTACCCTCTCCAACCAGGCGGATTAGGATACACAGAATTGCCTTTCCATCGAGACAAAGAACCTCCTTCCATCCTTGCATCCTGTGAATATCCTTTTCACCAGCCTGGATACCATGCAAAGCGCTGTCTGGTAGGTAGTTTGACAATGTCACCTTCGAAGAGTTGCCTGCTTTTCCCTCACCCCCAGCCCCTTATCATCCCCGTAGGGGGCTCCCAGGGGGAGAGGGGGGAGATGTCTTGCAAACAGCGTTATTCCCCTCTCCCTTTGGGACGTGTGCCATTATGCCCAGAATGGGTACGAAGTGGTAGAGGGTTAGGGTGAGGGCACAAAGTTGTGCGAAAACATGACATTGTCAAAGTAGTTACGATTTGCCCCCAGAGTAGGCAGTTACGAAAGAAGAAAGATCAAAGCGGGCGTCTTCGCCCAATTCGCGCTATTGGCGTTAGAATCGATGAGGAGGAAAACATCCATGCCCAAAGACCCCGAATTTTCCACCTTCTTGCAAGCCTACCCTACCTATCCCACCACTGAGGCCCTCGACCGCCTGCGCGCCAACGACTATGCCCGTCTCGACCAGGCCAAACACATCTACCTCGACTACACCGGCGGCGGCCTGTACGCCGAGTCGCAAATCCGCGCCCATCATGAATTGCTCCGCTCGAACGTCTTTGGCAACCCGCACTCTTCCAACCCTACTTCGCTGGCAGCCACAAAACTGGTAGAGGAGACCCGCGAACACGTCCTGGCATTCTTCCGCGCCGACCCCGAAGAATACCTGTGCATCTTCACGCCCAATGCCAGCGGCGCGCTCAGACTGGTGGGCGAGTCGTATCCCTTTCCTGGCGGCCACTATCTGCTGACCTTCGACAATCACAACTCGGTCAACGGGATTCGTGAATTCGCCCATGCGCGCGGCGCCGAAGTGACCTACATCCCGGTGGAACTGCCCGACATGCGCGTCAACGAATCCACGCTGGACGAGTCGCTGGCACTTGCCAAACCTGGGCATCGCAACCTGTTCGCGTATCCTGCTCAATCCAACTTTTCCAGTGTACAGCATCCGCTTGCATGGATCGAGCGCGCCCACGCCGCCGGCTGGGACGTGTTGCTCGACGCCGCCGCCTACGTCCCCACCAACCACCTCAACCTCTCGCACTTCAAGCCAGACTTCGTGCCGATTTCGTTCTACAAAATGTTTGGCTACCCCACCGGCCTGGGAGCGTTGATTGCCCGCAAGGAAACGCTGGGCAAATTGCGCCGTCCCTGGTTTGCCGGCGGAACGATCACGGTTGCCTCAGTGCAAGGTGACAAGTATTACCTGGCCGACGGCGCGGCTGCCTTCGAGGATGGCACGCTCGATTATCTCGACATTCCCGCTCTCAAGATTGGTCTTGAGCATCTCGAAGCCATCGGCTATGAGACCATCCATGAGCGGGTGCGCTGTCTCACCGGCTGGCTGCTCGACAACCTGACACAAATGCGCCACAGCACCGGCAAGCCGCTGGCGCGTATCTACGGCCCCACAACCACCCAGGGACGCGGCGGAGCAGTGACGGTCAACTTTTTCAACCAGGATGGCCTCCCCATCGACCATCGCAACATCGAAAGCGCCGCCAACCAGGTCAACATCTCGCTGCGGACCGGCTGCTTCTGCAACCCAGGCGCCGGCGAGATTGCGCTGGGCATCTCCAGCATGGAACTGGCGGCCTGCTTCTCCATGCCCGGCCGCGAGCAACGCCTATCGCTGGACGACTTCCGCCTATGCATAGACGGCAAAGCCAGCGGAGCGGTTCGTATCTCGATTGGCCTGGTTACAAACTTCGACGACGTGCAAGCCTTTCTAGCATTTGCCAGGGGATGGTTGACGTAATCGGAGCGGCAGAAAGTTGGCAGCAAGAGGACAAGTGCGCTTTTCAGTCGTTCGATAACCGCTTGGTAAAAATCCATAAATCGTCCCCATCGGCATACAGGTCGCGCAGGGTGGCTTCGTGCCGGTAGCCCATGGCCAGGTAAAAAGCGCGCGCGGCGGCATATTTGGGCGTGCCGGAGGTCTCGATGACCAGGATACGCCCGCCTTTTTGCCGCACACAGGCTTCGGCCTGTTCGAGCAGCCTGCGCCCCACGCCCAAACGCTGCGCGGCAGGGTCCACCGCAATCCAGTACAGGTCGTAGACGCGGTCGGTCAAAGAGCGTGGACCCACACAGACAAAGCCAAGCACACGTTCACCTTCCTTTTCGGCGAAAAAAGTGTAGCCGCTGGCTTCGATGCCCAGACGCAGATATTCCTCCCAAATCTCGGCCACACACTGTACTTCTTCGGCGTTGAAGACGCCCGCCCTGGCCGCAATTTGGTAGATGGCTTGCCCCTCTTCAGGCCCAGCCTGGCAAATCGTGGGGGAATCGGCAAGTGTCATCGGCTTTACGGCCTGGCCCAACCCAGGCCGATGCGCCCGCGTTCCGGCTCGATCTTCAAAATTTCCACCTCCAGAATGTCGCCTACTTTCAAGACGCTGCCGCGCGGGATGTGAGACTTGTGCAGCAAGCCATCTTGCTTGACGCCGATGTCTATGAATGCGCCAAAGTCCACCACATTGCGGACGGTACCTTTGAGGATCATGCCGGGAGTCAGGTCTTCCATCTTCAGCACATCCGAGCGCAGGATGGGAGCAGGGGCGTCGGCGCGCGGGTCGCGCCCAGGGCGGACGAGTTGCTCGAGGATGTCATTGAGCGTGGGCAAGCCACAGCCCAATTCGGCCGCCAGCGTCTCGGGCGGGACGGCAGCGGTCAACGCCTGGAGGGCCGGGAGGCGCTCTTCGATAGCGGAAGCAGGCCCAAGTCCGGCGTGAGCGAGGACGGCCTCGGCGATGGGATACGATTCCGGATGAATGGCAGAGGCGTCCAAAGGTTCTAGCCCGTCCCGAATCCGCAGGAATCCGGCGCTTTGCTCGAAGGCCTTAGGGCCAAGGCCGGGGACATTACGCAGTTCCTGGCGAGAGCGGAAGGGGCCGCTGGTGTCGCGGTGGGCGACAATCGCGGCGGCCAGTTTGGGGCCGATGCCCGCTACGTGGGTGAGCAGGGCGGCGCTGGCAGTGTTGACATCTACCCCCACCTGGTTGACGACGCTCTCGACTACCCCGTCCAGGGCATGACTGAGGGCGGCCTGGTCCACGTCGTGCTGATAGAGGCCAACGCCGATGGATTTGGGGTCTATTTTGACCAGTTCGGCCAGCGGATCTTGCGCGCGGCGGGCGATGGAGACGGCGCCGCGCATGGAAACGTCCAGGTCGGGGAATTCGGCGCGCGCCAGCGGCGAGGCGCTGTACACGGAGGCGCCGGCTTCGTTGACGATGAGATATTTCGTTTGTCTGGGCGGTTGCATCGTGTCGCCGCTCTGCCTGCTCGTATCCAGAACGCGGATCAACTCCGCAGTTAGTTTCTCGGTCTCGCGCGAGGCAGTGCCATTGCCGATCGTAATAAGGGTGACGCGATGACGCTCGACCATGTCCTTGAGCGCCTGGAGCGCGCCCTGCCAATCGTTCTTTGGCTCGTGCGGGTAAATGGTGGCCGTGTCGAGCAATTTGCCGGTTGGGTCCACCACCGCCACCTTACAGCCGGTGCGGTAGCCGGGGTCTATGCCCAGCACGGTATGACCGGCCAGGGGAGGCTGGGCAAGCAAGGCGCGCAGGTTAGAGGCAAACACTTGAATGGCGTGATAGTCGGCCTTTTCGGTCAGCGCGCGGCGCACGTCGCGCTCGATGGCAGGCAGCAACAGTCGTTCGGCGGCGTCCTGAATGGCCTGGTCGAGTTGCTCGGCAAACGGGCTGAGCGGATCGGTTGGAAACTCGGCCTGGATGGGACGCAGCCAGTCGCGTTCGTCGATGTGGAGGCGCACTCGCAACACGCCTTCCTTTTCGCCGCGATTGAGAGCCAACACCTGGTGCGGCTGGAGGCGGTCGGCGCGGGCCTCGAAAGCATAGTAACTCTCGTAGACGCGCTTTTCGTCTATGGCGTCTTCTACTTTCTCGGCGGTCAATCGGCCAAACTTCGATGCCTTTTCGCGCACGGCAGCGCGCACGTTGGCGTTGTCGCTGATGGCTTCGGCCACAATGTCGCGCGCGCCTTGCAAGGCCTCCTCGACGGTGGTCACTTGTTCATTGAGGTAAAACTCGCGGACGATATCTTCTACCCTGCGGTCGGTGAGGCTTTGCCGCAAGATGTGTTCGGCCAGTCCTTCCAGTCCCTTTTCGCGGGCGATGCTGGCGCGCGTGCGGCGCTTGGGTCTGTATGGCGCGTACAGGTCTTCCAGAGCGGTCAAGGTGGCAGCGGCCTCGAGGGCGGCTTTGAGTTCATCGGTGAGTTTGCCCTGCTCCTGAATGGACTTGATGATAGCGGCGCGACGCTCATCCAGGGCGCGCAGGCGGCCGATCTCGTCGGCGATGATGCGTACCTGTTCGTCATCCAGCGCCCCGGTCATTTCCTTGCGGTAGCGAGCAATGAAGGGAACGGTGTTGCCTTCGTCCAGCAAGCGGATTGCAGCCTCCACCTGAGAGGCTTTGGCGTGAATTCGAGAAGCAATGATTTCGGCATGAGTCATGTGGGGGATTTTACCATGCAGATAGTTGGACTATAATAGCGAGCATGGACCTCCCTGAGCAACCTGCCCCCTTGCCTGAAACGTGGCCGCCACCACCGCCCACTTCCCGCGCCCGCCGGCGCCGCGCCCGCCGCTCCTTCTTCCCCAAAGATGCCGAGGGCCGCGCCGCCGTGCTAGACAGCCTGGCGCACCGCGCCTATCCCACGCTCGAATTGTTCATTTTCTCCCTGCTCAGCGGGGCTATCCTGGGCCTGGGTTTCTTATTGGATTCACAGGGTTTGTTGTTCTTCGGCATCCTGCTGGCGCCGCTCATGGCGCCCTGGGTGGGGCTTACACTGGCAACCGTCACCGGCACGCCGCGCCTGTTCGTGCAAACCCTGGCCGGTTTGTTGGTAAGCGCCGTGCTGGTCTTCATCACCGGCGCCCTGGGCGGGCTGGCTTCCCGCCTGTTCGAGCCGCTCACGTTCACCCACGCCTTTCTGCACAGCCGCTTGTGGATTCCCGACCTGCTCATCCTGGCCTTTGGCGCCGTTCTGTTGAACCTTTCCTTCGTCCGCTCGGAGCAAAAGCCCTACCTGCCCAGCGTGCTGGTAGCCTATGAACTGTTCCTGCCGCTCAGCGCGGGCGGGTTTGGCCTGGGCAGCGGCGTGGAAACGTTATGGCCGTATGGCGTCCTCGTCTTCCTGGTCCACCTGGCCTGGGCAACCTTGTTTGGCCTATTGACGTTGAGCGCCTTGCGTTTCCGTCCATTCTCGACCGGCGGCTATGCTTTTGGACTGACGGTACTGATCGCCTCGCTTTGGACGATTGGCTGGCTGGCGCAACCCGGCCAGGCGCCGCCTCCACCGCTGACAGAAACTGTTCAGGCGGACCCAACAGCGACGCCGACGCTCCTGCCCGCGCCAACGCCTTCCTCCACGCCGCTTCTTACTGCGACCCCGCTCCTGCTGAGGCCAACCGAGACCGAACTGCCCCCCGAAACCGATACCCCTACCCCCTCGCCCACGGCTGCCACCGAAGAGGCTGGCCTCTCCATCACAGAGACCAGCGCCGAAACTCCCTCGCCTCAGGCAACGCCGGTCTACGCCTTCATCCGCGCGCGCGAGGGCGGCGGGGCCTTCCTGCGCAAAGAACCGGGCGGCAGTGTGCTGGCCACCCTCGACAACGGCTCGCTGGTCGAAATTCTGCCCGGCACGCAGGAAAAGAACGGCGCAATCTGGATTCATGTTGTCGTCACACGCAACGAAATCCGCGTGGAAGGGTGGATCATCCAGGACGTGCTGGAGACGGCCACCCCCCTGCCGAACTGGGAGCCGAGCCAAACCCCCACACCGCCAAGCGGCTAAAGTCACTACGGCGGCTAAAGCCGCTACTACAGATGTAAAATCATCCCATGAGGACCGTTTTGCAAGAACGCACCCTATGCGGCGGGCAAGCCCTCCAGATTGCGCAAGGTGACCTGACGCTCGAAGAAGTGGATGCCATCGTCAATGCTGCCAACGCCTATTTGCAGCACGGCGGCGGGGTGGCCTGGGCCATTTGCAGGCGCGGCGGGGAACGCATCCAGCGCGAATCGGACGAATGGATACGAAAACATGGTCTTGTCTCCCATGCGCATCCGGCCTGGACCTCGGGCGGGCGGCTGCCAGCCAGGTACGTCATCCACGCCGTAGGGCCCGTGTGGGGCGAAGGCGAGGAAGACTCCAAATTGACGCAAGCCGTTCAAGGCGCGCTGCGCGTGGCGGATGAGTTGGGCATGCAATCCATTGCCTTCCCCGCCATCTCTACCGGCATCTTTGGCTTTCCCAAAGCCCGCGCCGCGCGGCTCATCCTCTCGGCGATTCAATCGTATTTCGTCAGCCAAACTTCTTCTCTTCGGCTCGTTCGCCTGGTCTTGTACGACGACGAAACCTTGCAAGCCTTCCTGGCAGCCTGGGCAGAAAGCGGCTAATTTCCACGCCACATGATCATCTCCTCCCAAAACCCCAAAGTCAAACTGGCACGCGCCTTACAAGGGCGTCCCAGAGAACGCTATGAGCAAGGCGCATTTCTGGCGGAGGGCGTGCGGTTGGTAGAAGAGGCGGCCAATCGTCATTGGATATTTCGGTTCGCTCTGTACGACGAGACCTTGAGCCAGAGAGGTCGAACGCTGGTAGAAAGCCTGAGGGCGCGCGGCGTGGAGTGTGAAGAAATTGCGCCCAGCCTGATGAACTCGCTCACCGACACCGAAACCTCTCAGGGATTGCTGGCCGTGCTGGCCTACTCACCCCTGTCTGTTCCCTCCCCTTTGAATTTTCTCCTCATTCCAGACCAAATCCGTGATCCCGGCAACCTTGGCACGTTGATCCGCACGGCAGCGGCAGCGAGCGTCCAGGCTGTTATACTTCCGCCTGAAACGACGGATGCCTTTGCGCCCAAGGTCGTCCGCGCTGGCATGGGGGCGCACTTCCGGCTGCCCATCCAGGCATTGAGTTGGGACGAAATCGAGTGGCTCTGCAAACAAGCGGGACTGCGGGTGATCCTGGCCGACATGGCTGGTCGAGCCTGCTGGGAGGCAGATTTCCGCGCTCCCCTGGCACTAATCGTGGGTGGCGAAGCGCAGGGCGCCAGCCAGGCGGCGCACCGGTTGGCAAACGACCTGGTTGGCATCCCCATGCCCGGCGAGACAGAGTCGCTGAATGCCGGCGTGGCAGGGTCCATTTTGATGTTCGAGGTCGTGAGACAGAGGTCGCCGTCCACGCTTCGACGTTCCGAGCAAACAAGATGAAAATCCGCTCCATCACCTACTTCTTCCATCCCGGATGGCCGCCCGACGAGACGAAAATGCGTCTGACCAGTCAGTTTCTCTCTGCGGCCAGGCAGGCCTTCGAGCAAGCCGGCTACGAAGTGCAGACCACCCGCCTGGCGACCACGCCCTTTTCCTACCTGTTGGGCCAGCGCATCCAAGAGACGCCTTACTTTGCCGAGACAATGGAAACCCTGCTGACCCATTTCGATGTGGATTATGTCTCGCTTGGGCCCGCCTTTCCGGATGTCCCCGCCAGTTACGAAATCATTCCCGAGGCGCTTGCCAGAACGAAAAACGTCTTCTTCTCCGGCATGATGGCCGATATCGAAAACGGCATTTCGCTGGCGGCTGTGCGCGCCTGCGCAGAAGTTATCGTCCATGCCGCCGGTATCACGCCAGACGGTTTTGCCAACCTGCGCTTTGCCGCCCTGGCCAACGTGCCGGCTGGCGCTCCCTTCTTTCCGGCCGCATATCATCAGGGGGAACGGCCAGCCTTTGCGATTGCCACCCAAGCAGCCGATCTGGCGCTGGAGGCCTTCCAGAACGCAAAGACAATCCGTGCAGGCGTAGATGCCCTGGTCGCCGCCATCGAAGCGCATGGTAAGAACCTGGCATCCGTAGGCAGGCAACTACAATTCCGCTATGGGGCGCAATTTGGCGGCATAGACTTTTCCCTGGCGCCCTTCCCAGCCGAGGAACACTCGCTGGGCGGCGCAGTGGAACGCATGGGCGTCTCCCGCATCGGGCTGCATGGCTCGCTGGTAGCCGCCGCCATCCTGACCGAGGCAATCGAGCGCGCAAACTTCCCGCATACTGGCTTCAGCGGCTTCATGCAGCCGGTATTGGAAGATTCTGTGCTGGCCACCCGCGCCGCCGAAGGCAGCCTGACCATCAAGGATTTGTTGCTGTATTCCGCTGTGTGCGGCGCCGGCCTGGACACCATCCCCCTGCCCGGCGACGTGAGCGCCGATCAACTCACCCCCCTGCTGCTCGACCTCTCCGCACTGGCGCTGCGCCTCGACAAACCCCTAACCGCGCGCCTGATGCCCATCCCCGGCAAACAGGCCGGCGCCCCCACCAACTTCGACTTTGCCTTCTTCGCCAACAGCAAGGTGATGGCCCTGGAAGCCGAAAAACCAGGCGCAGTGTTGGCAGGCGACGAAATCTTTCGCCTCCAGGCGCGCGGCTGAAGCGGGCTATGTCTGACAGATGGGCTTTTCATCGTCCCGAAGGCTTGTCTTCATCAGACTTCGGGACGATTTCATTTACGACGCCGGCGGTTTCCCCTGAGCGTTTGCAAGGGATTTGAAACCGAAAAGGATCAACGCCAGCGCAAAGGCCGCCCCGCCGGCGATCAGCGCCAGCGCGCGCCAATCCAGCGCCTCTGAGGCGGACGCCTGGGTTTGCCCCTGCCTCCCTGCATGTTGTCCTTGCCCCTGGCCCTGACCGCTTCCGCTGTTCGCGGCTTCTTGCGCCATGTGGGTAGTCATATCTTGCTGGCTCATTTGGGAACCTGCTTGCCCGCCCGTTCCTGCGCCAGGGACCGGTGTGACCTGCGGCGCGGTTGCGTCAGGCGTAACGTTATTTTGGTTGCGCAGCCAGGGAGGTCCACCCTGACCAGAGCGCGGACCGAGCGGCTGGGCCACCTCGGGTGCCGTTTCTTCCCACTGACGGATGAAGCCCACGATAGCCTGAATCTCGGCGGCAGTCATGCGGTCGCCCCAGGCCGGCATGGCTGTGCCTGGCACGCCCAACGCGATGATTTGCTGAAGAGCCTGGTCGCTGGTGTTGGTCAGAAAGGACTTGACGTTGATGGAAGGCGCTATCGGCTTGCCCTGCCCTTCCGGACCATGACAACGCGCACAATTGGCGCTGTAGAGTTCTGCACCCAGGGCAATGCTCTCCTCGGTAGTAGGCACCGGCACATCCGGGGCCGGAATGAGACCAGACGGAAGTTCGTCCCACCGCTGAATGAGCGCGACCATCGCCGAGATGTCTTCTGACGAGAGCGCATTGCTCCAGCCGGCCATCAGCGTGCCGGGGCTACCATACGTAATCGTGCGGAGCAGTTCCTCGGCAGATTTCTCGCGCACGGCGGGATCGTTGAGAGGCGGGGCAATGCCACTGCCGAGCCCATCTGCGCCATGACAGGCAACACATTGCGCCGCATAGATGCCAATGGCCGCTTGCAGCGTTGCCCCATCGGGCAGAGAAGCGACCGCGGCAACGAGAGCAGGGTCGGGTTCGGCGGTGAACGGAATGAGGGGCGCCAGCCCCAGATTGACGACGCGGTCGCCCGTTTCCTGCCAATCCCCCGACTGGACGAGAGCCACTAATTCCTCGATTTGATAATCGCTCAGCGGGCCGCCATCGTCTTTGCTCCAGGCCGGCATAGCAGTATCGAAACGCCCACGCGCAATGACTTTGTAGAGGTCGTCGAACGACATACTTCGCAAGCCAGGGTTATCGAGGGGTGGCGTGGCGCCGATCCCTTCACCGTTCAGCCCGTGACAAACGGCGCAGTTCTCAGCGTACAACGTCATAGCATCGTCCAACTGAGCAGACAGAATATCACTTTGTGCCTGTTCAAGACGAGCCGGTTCGTGGAGAATATAAAGCCCCAGGGCCAGGGCAATCAGCAGGGTGCCAAGGATGCCCAGCAGGACTTCGAGGGTGTGCATGCGATTTTGGTTCATAAAATTTTTCCTTGTGAGACAGACTTCTCTTGATAGCACAGACGAGCAGCTCACCTAGGGATAAACCACCTGCGAGGCTTCGAAGGCTTGACGCTGGATGATCGTCCCAGTATCTACTTTGACCTGACCGTCTTCGATGTGGACGGGGAACAAATCGAGGGCGCGCGGGGCGGGCGGGTTTTCTACGCTTCCCTGCTGGTCGAATTGCGAGTTGTGGCAAGGACAAATGAACTTCTGCGCGCTTTGGTCCCATGGAACAGTGCAACCCAGATGAGTGCAGCGATGATAGATAGCCAGAAAACCGCCGTCGGGCAAGCGCACCAGATAAAAGCGCCCATTGGAAATGTGGGTGACCGAGTTGGGCGGGAAATCATCCACCTTTCCGACGGTGATGAGCGAACCGAACTCGCCTTCGGCCAGGCGCGGCTGGAGGTAGGCAATCAGCACGCCGCCGGCCTCGAGCGCGGCCAGCCCGCCCAAGAAGGCCCAGATCAGGCCCAGGAAATCGCGGCGAGAGATAGGGGGAGTAGAGGGTTCACACATAAGGACTCCGTTTTTCAGTGAGCAGTGATCAGTGATCAGTGTTCAGTTATCAGTAAACAGTGTTCAGTAACCTATCAGACCATCAGACTATCAAACTATCAGACTACCAGACTAATGACCTGCCCCAGGCATCGCCCATGGCCAGTACAGACTCATGCCGGGGCCACGAAAGAAAATGCCGATGACCGTCAAGACCAGGAAGGCCACAAAGAGGAAGGTTGCCAGAAAGATCACCCGCTCCTCGGTATTGCCATGAAAGGTCCTCACCATCCACTCGTCCAGCAGGATGAGCGGCAAGAGCAACACAGAGAGCGGAATCAAGCCGTTGGAGATGAGCGCGGGCCAGTTGGGCAGCCAGGCCGTCCAGTCGAGGACGAATTCGTCGAGCAGCACCCAGGCCGGGGTGAGTAAGAGCGCCAGTCCCGCCGCCAGCATAGAAAGCGCCCGTCCCCGCCGTGAACGGAAATAGACGCCCACGCTGGCCTGATTTACATCGAAGAAGGGCAACAGGAAGACGCCCAGCCCGATCAGCAACGGCAGGATCACGCCTGCAACCAACGGGTGAAAATGCAACAACAGTTCCTGCAAGCCCAGGAAATACCAGGGTGCTTTGGCCGGGTTGGGACTCTGGTCGGGGTTGGCAATGCCTTCGAGCGGAGCAGGGACGAGCATGGCAAAGACGAGCAGTGCGACCAGCCAGCCCAGCGCATAGATGGTTTCTTTGCGCACCAGGTTGGGGATGGTGGTGACGCGCTCCGATTTGGGCGTCTCTTCATCGTCGAGACCCTTGGGCTGCGTCAGGCCGCCATCTTTGCGCACGCGCCAGAAGTGATAAGACATCAGCCCGAAAATGGCCAGCGGAATGAGCGCAATGTGCATGGAATAGAAATTCAACAGCGTGTTGGGGCCGACCTCCGGCCCGCCCAAGACCAGGCGGCTCAACCATTGACCGATCAGCGGGACATAACTGACGATGCTGGTGCCAACCGTGATGGCCCAGAACGCCAGTTGGTCCCAGGGCAACAAGTAGCCCGTAAAGTTGGCGCCCAAGATCAAGACCAGCATCGCCACCCCAATCAGCCAGTTCAGTTCGCGCGGCGGGCGATAGGAGCCGGTCAGAAAGACGCGCACGAGATGAAGCACGGCAATCACAATCAACAGGTTGGCCGACCAATGATGCAGGTTGCGCACCAGTTCACCGAACCACACATTCGAGCGCAGTTCTAGAATGTCGAGATAAGCCTGCGGCGCCGATGGGGTGTAATTGTTCAACAAGATGACACCGGTCAAACCCAGCACCATCATCAAGACGGCCGACAGACCGCCCAGTCCCCACGTATAGGTCCAGCGCAGGGTGCTGGCAGGCACTTTGGTGGGGTGAATGTGCAGGATCAGGCTGTCTACCACCATGCGCATCCGGCCGCGTTCGTCGGCTGGCACACCATCGGGGACCAGGCGTGCGCGCATCCGTTCCCAGATAGAGTTTGGCGCAGGAGAGGGAGTTTGTGCAGTCATAAACAACTCCTTGAACACAGAATTGCTCCAGTTTTATCCTTTTTACTTGGACAAAATGTGAAGAATTTTTGAAGGTTTGGTAAAGACAGGGCGTCACAAATTTTGCACAATCTTGCCATGAAGTTTAATTTTTCTTCACATTGGATGGTTACCATAACGATAAGTTGCACACAGACAACCATCATCACCTACTCGGAGATACACCCATGTTCAAAAACTTGAAAAACCTCTTCATTGGTATATTTTCAGCGGTCATCGTCATTGCCGTCGGCGCCAGCGCCTACACCGCCCTGGCTTACCCAGGCGTAGACGAACCCGCCACCCAGGTTACGACCGAAAATTCAGGGAACGGCAATGGAAACGGCGGCAACCGGAGTGGCATGTCCGCACTCGACCTGCCGGCCGGCGAACTGAGCGCCGAAGAAACCGCCTCCTTGCTCTATATGCGTGAAGAAGAAAAACTAGCGCGCGACGTGTACAATGCCCTCTACGCCGCCTGGGGACAAACCACCTTCGCCAACATTGCCGCCAGCGAGCAGGCCCACATGGACGAAGTCAAATTGTTGCTGGATCGCTACGGGCTGACCGACCCGGCCCTGACGCCCGCCTCTTTCTCCGACCCAGGCCTGCAAGCCCTCTACGACCGGCTCCTGGCCCAAGGCCTTATCTCCCTCTCCGACGCCCTCAAAGTCGGCGCCGCTATCGAGGAGATCGACATCCTCGACCTGCAAACACGCCTGGCGCAGACCGACAACGCCGACATCCAGCAGGTTTACAACAACCTGATGAGGGGCTCCTACAACCACTTGAACGCCTTCGTCAGCGCGCTGCAAGCTCAAACCGGTGAAATCTACCAGCCGCAGTACCTGAGCCCTGAGGCTTACGCAGCCATCCTTGCCAGTCAGATCGGCAACGGCAATCAGGGCGGCGGCCAAAAGCAAGGCCAGGGCAATCCCGGCGGCCAGGGGCAGGGAAACGCAACCGGCGGCCTCGATCCGGCAGACGCAACCACCCTAACCGGTAGCGTCGCGGCTTACGACGGCTTTACGTTGACCCTCATGACCACCAACGGTGAAACGCAAACCATACAATTGGGCAACGCGCGCTATGCCAGCAGTATTGGCTTCGACCCACAGATCGGACAAAACCTCACCGTCTATGGCTTCTCCAGCGGCCAGGGCTTGTTCAGCGCCATCACCATCACCCTGGATGGTCAAGACTATGCCTTTCGCGATCAGGCTGGGCATCCACTGTGGTCGGGCGGCAACGGACGCGGAAACGGTGGTCAACACTGATCAGCTAGGCAACTCGCCACGCGAAACATCAGGGTAAAAAAGTAACCGCCTACATGGCGTAAGCGGCAACTGCCTACTTACAAAGCGCCACGGTTCGGTAGGCAGTTACGAAAAAGCGCAGTTTATTCCCGCGTAAAGTATAGCAAACGGGCGATTCCGCGTTCTGTGATTTTGAGCGTCGTGCACGCTTGGCTTCGATGTCGCGTATGCCGGTTGTATCCTGAAGTTGCAGGCGGGTTTCTTTGAGCAGGTCTTCCATGAATTCGGGGACAAGATTCGGTTCAAGACAGTCGCCAGGAGGAGGGCCTCCACCTTGCGCGCCCCAATGCGTCGGGCCTTAGGGCAATGGTTTCCTTAGGATATGGTCTTTCGTGCCGCAATGGGACAATCTACAAACTCAGATGAACAGCCTGCTTTCCTAATGCTGTAGGCGTCATCGGTGACGCTTTCGCAGCCATCGAGCAAGACGACGTCTGAACGCCACGTTCTGACTTAGACGGTAAAAACCTCGAAAAAAGACTTGCAAGATTCAGAAAAATCGTCTATTCTTATCCTGTCGCATTTTGTGTTCGATTTTTGCCCAAGGAGGTGCCGTGCATGTGATTCTTGTATAGAAGTCTTGCGCTTTCCAAAAACCTATTTTCATTCTTGGAGGAGAATATGAAAAAACTAATGACTATCTTAAGCCTGCTGGCCGTGACCGCGATGGCGCTTGCGGCCTGCGGTGGACAGCCTGCGGCGCAACCTGCCGCTCCCCAAGCCTCGACGGGCGGCCTGCCCGATCTAGGCGGCAAGAAAGTGGTCGTGGCGGTCGAAAATGCCTATCCGCCCTTCAATATGATTGACGAGGCCACCGGTAAGGGCGTGGGCTGGGACTATGACACCGTCACAGAGATTTGCAAGCGCATCAACTGTGTCCCTGAGTTCAAAGAGGCTGCCTGGGATGGCATCTTCCCGGCTATGCAAGCCGGTGAATACGATTGGCTGGCCGACGGCGTGACCTATACCGCCGAACGCGATGAGATTGTAGACTTTTCGATGCCCTATGTAACAGTAGGCCAGGTCTTGCTCGTCCGCGCCGATGAGACGGCTACCCTGGACGACTTCAAGGCCAAAGCAGACTTGCTGGTCGGCACGCAAATTGGCACCACCAACGAGATCGTCGCCAAAGAGACTTTCCCCGATAAAGAAATCCAATCCTTCGAGGACTTTGGCGCAGCGGTGCTGGCTCTGATTTCCAACGACATTGACGCGGTGGTCATCGATACCGTCTCTGCCACCGGCTACATGAAGGAGAACGAGGGCAAGTTGAAGATCGGCGCCCAGATCACCTCTGACGAGAAATTGGCCTTCGTCTTCCCGCCTGGCAGCGATCTGGTTGCAGCCGTAGATGCTGCCTTGCAATCCATGATCGATGATGGCACGCTGGAAGCCTTGAACAAGAAATGGGGCCTGGCGCAATAACCTGACCGAATCGTTCGAGCCTTTGCGGGATGGGGGATGCCCCATCCCGCAAACTATACAGGAGCCTGCCTGTCATGGAATCTTCCTCTCTATCGAAAAGCCCTGGCTTGTTACCTAGAAAATGGAATCCTGCTCAATGGCCCTGGTGGGTGATTACGCTTGCCCTGGCGGGATTGGCCATCATTTCGTTGATTTTCACCTCCCCAAATTACAACGAAACTTTCATATATCTCACCACTGGCATCTACACCACGCTCAGGATTACACTCTTTTCGTTCGTGATTGCGACTATCCTGGGGCTGTTTGCCGGCCTGGCGCGCGTATCGAAAAATGTATTCCTCTACAACATTTCGACCCTGTACGTCGAGATCGTGCGTGGAGTGCCGCTGGTTGTCTTGCTATTGTACATTGCCTTTGCACTCTTCCCTGTGCTGGTCGAGGTGGTCACCGGCATCGGGAAATGGGGGCTATCCTTCATGCCTGCAAGCGGCTTCTTTCAAGGAATGGCCAATTTCACCATCCGCGTCATTCCCATGGAAGGGCGCGCCATCATCGCGCTGGCCTTTGGATACGGCGCTTACGAAGCAGAAGTATTTCGCGCCGGCATTCAATCCATTGGCAGGGGACAAATGGAAGCGGCCAAATCGCTGGGCATGAATTACTTCCAGGCTATGCGGTTCATCATCCTGCCGCAAGCCATCCGCCGGGTATTGCCGCCGCTTGGCAACGACTTCATTGCTTGCCTGAAAGACTCGTCCCTGGCAACTGTCCTAGCTGTCCCTGAACTGACACAATTGGGCCGCTTGCGACGCGCCAGCACATTCCGCGTGCTAGAAGTGTTCAACATGGTGGCCTTTCTCTATCTTTCGATGACATTGCTTCTCTCTTCTGCCGTCCGCTGGCTCGAACAGAGAATGAAAATTCTGGAATGATAAAAAAACGCGGTGTGCGTGGAGGAGACATGTACGACGAACAAGCAACCAAGCCTATCATCATTGCCCGCAATGTGCATAAATGGTACGGTCATTTCCATGCTCTGAAGGGAATCAACATGGAAGTGAAAAAAGGAGAAGTGATTGTCATCTTTGGGCCCTCCGGCTCTGGAAAATCTACGTTCATCCGTACCATCAATCGCCTGGAAGAACATCAGGAGGGGCAAATCATCGTAGACGACATCGAGTTGACACATGATGTGCGCAATGTCGAAGCCATCCGTATGGAAACCGGCATGGTCTTTCAGCAGTTCAATCTATTCCCGCATCTGACCGTGATGCAAAACATCACCCTGGCCCCTATTCAGGTCCGCAAATGGGACAAAGCAAAAGCCGAAAGCATCGCCCGTCAATTACTGGAGCGTGTTGGCATCCCGGAGCAAGCCGACAAATACCCCGGTCAACTCTCGGGCGGGCAACAACAACGCGTTGCCATTGCGCGCGCCCTGGCCATGCAGCCCAAGATCATGCTGTTCGATGAACCCACTTCGGCGCTCGACCCAGAAATGATCAAAGAAGTGCTAGACGTGATGGTCGAATTGGCTAAATCTGGCATGACGATGCTGGTCGTTACACACGAAATGGGCTTTGCAAAAGCCGTAGCCGACCGTATGTATTTCTTCGATGACGGGCAAATCGTAGAAAGCGGCACGCCAAACGAAATCTTTAGCAACCCCAAAGAAGACCGCACGAAACTCTTCCTTTCGCAAATCCTATCTCATTAGTCTGTGACGTTGCTGGAGGAACAACACCGTTTTCAAGACATCTCCCCCCTCTCCCGGCAGGAGTCCCTACGGAGATGATAAGGAGCCGGGGGCGTTGCACTGAGCGTTCGCCTGAGCAGCCTGCCCTGAGCGTTCGCCTGAGCGCTCACGCCGAAGGCTTGTCTAAGGGCTCACGCCGAAGGCCGCCGGGTCGAGTTCATCGAGACCCGCCGGGTCGAGTTCATCGAGACCCTGTCGAGACCCTTGTCGAAGCGTGAGGAAAAAGCAAGCAACTCTTCGAAGGTGACATTGTCAAAGTAGTTGCAAAAAAACTATGTTCGAAAGGAGGCAGCCCCACCGCAAACGAATTTTTTTAGCACCCTTTTCCCAAATCCTACCCTATCACTTCTCTGGAGGAGAAAATGAAAAAACTGTTTTCGCTGGTTAGCGTAGCGATCCTTTTGGCGCTCCTTCTGGCCGCTTGCGGAGGAGGCGCTCAAGCCAACGACCTGCTGGGCGCCATTAAAGCGCGCGGATACATCATGGTCTCGACCGATCCGAACTACGAACCGCAATCTTTCCTGAACACGGAAGGAAAACGCCCAACCGACACCAAATGCCCATCCGATGCGTTGACAACCGCCGAAATGCAAGGCTTCGACGTGGACGTGGCCAAGGCTATAGGCACTGCCCTGGGAGTAGAAACTTGCTTTGCCACCCCCAACTGGGACGCTATCACCGCCGGCAACTGGTCCAATAAATGGGACATCAGCGTTGGCTCGATGACGATCACCACCGAACGTCAAAAAGTGCTCGATTTCAGCGTCCCCTATTACTACACGCCTGCCGTAGTAGCCGTCAGCAAGGATGCAACCTTTACCTCCCTCGATGATCTGGCCGGCCAGGCATTGTGCGCAGGCGTCTCTACCACCTACGATACCTGGCTCAACAGAGGCGACCTTGGCTTGCCTGCCACCTCTATCTATGCCCAGCCCCCAGAGGGTGTAGTGCCGGTTTTGCTGGATACCGACCAAGAATGTGCGCAAGCCTTGGCCGCTGGTCGGAAGGACTTCGTAGGCTACGTCACCTCCCAAACTGTGGTGAATGCCAACATCGCTGCCGGCCTGCCAGTCAAGCAACTTGGCTCGCCAGTCTATTCAGAAGAACTGGCCCCGGCATACGACAAGGCCTCTTCGCTCGATACCACTTCTCTACGCGCCGAAGTGGACAAAATCATTACCGCCATGCACGCCGACGGCACCCTGAGCGCCCTGTCCATTCAATGGTTTGGCGAGGACCTGACCCAGGCCCCGAACAAATAGGCGCCCACTCTCGTACTTCCTGGAAGCGGCGCTGCTCTGCCGCTTCCAGGATTACATGCCTCGTCAACCAAAGGAGCAAAAAATGGAACAAACGACACACACAGAAAAAAGCCTGGCTGATCAAATCTACGAAGCGCAAGTGCGTCAAAAACGCATCTTTACGACCCATGTCAGCATTTCCTGGATTGTTTTGCTCTTATTTTTGTTGTATCTCTTCAGCGGCACCTCCATATCCGCAGGAGGCCTCCAGTTCAAAACCATTCAACTCGACCGTGAATTCATCCAAGATAATCTGGCATTCGTTGCCAGCGGCGCAGGCGTTACCATCTTCATCTCCACGCTCTCCATCATGCTCGCTACGAGTCTGGCGTTGTTAGCGGCCCTGGGAAGGCTTTCGAGTTTCCCGCCCATTTATGCCCTCAGCACCTTCTATGTTTCGCTCATTCGCGGCACGCCGCTCTACCTGCAAATTTTCTTCTTCTTTCTTGCCTTGCCGCAATTGGGCATCATCCTGCCCGGCCTGTGGGCGGGTGTGCTAGCCTTGGGGTTGAACTACGGCGCTTATGAAAGTGAAGTCTTTCGCGCAGCCTTGAGTTCCGTTGGCAAGGGGCAACGCGAGGCGGCGCTGGCGATTGGCATGACGCAAAAACAGATGATGCAGCGCATCGTCCTCCCCCAGGCGTTGCGTTTTGCCATCCCGCCCCTGGGCAACGACTTCATCTCGATGCTCAAAGATTCGGCCCTGGTCGCAGCCACAGGCTTCGTCCATGAACTGATGTGGCGCGCCACCAAAGTAGGACGAGCCACCTTCCACAACCTGGAAGCGCTCATCATGGCGGCCATCTTCTATTGGATCATGACCCTGATTTTCAGTTACTTCCAAAGCCGCATCGAAGCCCGTCTGGCCAGAGGAGATCGCTGACATGTCTGCCATTCTCAAAATCTCGAATCTCAACAAATACTTTGGCCGCCTGCACGTCCTCCGCGACATCAACCTGGAAGTAAAACGCAGCGAGGTGGTTTGTATCATCGGGCGCAGCGGCTCGGGCAAAAGCACCCTGTTGCGTTGTATCAATTTCCTCGAAGAGCCATCTACAGGGACGATCGAGGTAGAAGGGCTGGTCGTCCACGCAGGCGGAAAGGGCAAGGAACATCACAATCTGATTCATGCCATTCGATTGAAAACCGGCATGGTCTTTCAAGAATTCAATCTCTTCCCGCACATGAGCGTGCTGGAAAATGTCATCGAGGGACCCATCACGGTCAAGGGAATGGAACGTGCCCTGGCCATCCAAATCGCAGAAATGAATCTCGAGCGGGTGGGCTTGCTCGAAAAGAGGCATGAGTATCCTAACCGTCTCTCTGGCGGGCAGAAACAGCGGGTAGCCATCGCGCGCGCCCTGGCCATGGAACCGCGCGTCATGTTGTTCGACGAACCCACCTCTGCGCTCGACCCCGAACTCATCGGCGAAGTCCTGAACGTCATGAAGAAAGTTGCCAAAGAAGGCATGACCATGCTGGTCGTCACACATGAAATGGGCTTTGCCCGCGATGTGGCCGACCGCGTGATCGTGTTGGGAGAAGGCGCCATCCTCGAAGAAGGCAGCCCGCAGGCCATCTTCTCTCATCCTACCCACCCCCAAACCAGGGCCCTCATCGAGCGTTACCGCGCCGCCGAGGGCTGACCCGCCTCATCCCGCCAGCCGGCGGGATTTTCTTTGCAAGTGACGGTATAATGCTCTCATTCCATTTCAGGAGAACCATCCCATGCCCATCGAGACCGCATCCAAAAGCGGAGAGTATTGGAAAGAGCATATCCTCAGTTGGGAAGCCAGCGCCTATTACAAAGACACTCCCCACCGTCCCAACTTGTGGGACCGCCTCTCGACCCTCTTTCGCGGCGATGCCATGTATGTTCGTATGCAGACCGCTTTACAACTCCTCGAGCCGTATCTGGACGGCAAAACCATTCTGGACGTTGGCTGCGCCTCGGGGCGTTTTGCTTTCCTGCTGCTGGAAGCAGGCGCCGCTCAAGTGCAAGGCGTGGATATTTCCCCCCAGGCCATCCAACTCGCGCAGGAACGCAGCCGACGCAGAGGACTGGAAGAGCGGCTGGACTTTTCCGTCGCCGACGCTGCCCGTCCCAACTCTCCGCTTCCTCGCGCGGACCTGGTCACTGCGCTCGGCGTCATCGAGTATTTCGACCCCTCCGACTTGTCCACCTTCCTGGGCAACCTGTGCAGCCGCTACTTCTTCCTGGACTTTCCTCACATCTCTCGCCGCAAAGAATTCCCCACCTGGGCGCTGCGCCAGGTCTATATCCGCGTCAACCGCCTGCCAGGCGTCTACCTCTACCGTCCAGAAGAATTCATCCGCCTGGCCGAACCGTTTGGTTTTTAATAGATTCGCCTGGTCGAGCGCAACAATTTCTACTTCATCACCAACCTGCCGCAATGACCATTCCCAAGATTGCCTGCCTGACGTTGGACATGGAGCCAGACTACGGCGACCCGCAGGGACGGATTCGCCTGCTGGAAAATCCTGAATACCTCGAACGCTACACTGCCATCCTTCGTAGACATGGGGGGAAAGTGACCATGTTTACGGTGGCCGCTCTCTTCGAACGCTATGGAGAACATTTCAGGCAACTGGCTAAGCGGATGCCCCTCGAATACGCCGTCCACTCCTACAACCACGATCCGCAAAACGCCGACAGCCAGGCCGAAATCGAGGCTTCCTTGCGCGCCCTGCAACACTTCGCCCCTCAGGCATTGCCCGGCTACCGCACCCCCATCGGGCAAATTACCCAGGCTGGCCTGGAACGCTTGCTGAAGGCTGGTTTTGCTTACGATGCCAGCCTTTATCCCTCTTATCGGCCCGGCAAATACGGCTATGCAAATCTTCACATGCCGAACACCCCCTTCCGCGTCACGCACGGAGGGCAGAGCCTCATCGAGTTCCCGTTCACCGGCCTGTCGGGAGTCCGAATAGTATTCGGTCTGAGTTATGTCAAACTCTTGGGCTGGGGGCTATATTCGGGTCTGTGGAAACTTTTCGGTCTGCCGGCAATCGTCCTGGCGCTTTCACATCCGCACGATTTCTATTTTCACGAACTGGCAACTTATCACCGGGCCAGCCTGGAAAAACTGGCTTTCTCTCGCAACGCCAGGCGCGCCTTCGACTACTACGACAGGATGCTTGCGAAATTGAAACATCTTGGATACGAGTTTCGCTTCGTCAGCGAGGTTTATCGTGATTTGCAAAATCGAGCCGACCTGTACGAAATCCCTCTGACGGCCTGGGGAAACAAAAATCCCCATCGTAAAATGGGGGATGCGCTGGGAGGGACTTGAACCCTCACGCCTTGCGGCACATGGCCCTCAACCATGCCTGTCTGCCAATTCCAGCACCAGCGCGGGCAGGTCGTATTATAATCGCCTTCACAAGCCTGTCAACCCAATCGAACCGGGAGGTTGCATGACTAAAATCGTGGTAGACGCTATGGGAAGCGACGCCTTCCCCCAGCCGGATGTCGAGGGCGCGGTGATGGCAGCCCGCGAATATGGCGTAGAAATTATCCTGGTGGGCGATGAAGCCAAAATCGAGCCGGTGTTAGAGGCGCACAAACCCGGCGGCCTGCCCATCCGCATCGTCCACGCACCTGAAATGTTGACCATGCAAGACAAGGGCATGGCGCTGGCGCTCAAAGCCCGCCGGCCGAACGCCAAGAACTCGATGGCCATCGGCATAGACCTGGTCAAGAACGGCGAAGCAGACGCGTTCGTCACTGCCGGCAACACCGGCGCGGCTATGGCCACCGCTTATTTTCGCCTCGGCACCATCCCCGGCGTAGACCTGCCTGCCCTGGCGCCGGTCTTCCCTACGGCGCGCGGCTCGTGCGTGGTGCTAGACGTGGGTGCCAACCCGGATGTCAAGCCGGAGAATCTATTACAGTTTGCCGTCATGGGTAGCATTTATGCCGAAAAAGTGCGCGGCGTGAAATCTCCCAAGGTGGGGCTGGTCTCCAACGGCGAGGAAGAAGGCAAGGGCAATCACCTGGTAAAAGAAGCCACGCCGCTCCTCAAAGCCTCTAGCCTGAATTATTACGGCAACGTCGAAGGCAAAGAAGTCATCGGCGGGGTCGTAGACGTGGCCGTGACGGATGGCTTCGTGGGCAATGTCATGCTGAAAACAGCCGAAGCGGTGGCAAAGTTGATCGTGGACAAAATCAAAGAAGCCATCAAAGGCGGCGGGCCGCTGGCCATGCTGGGCGGGCTGCTGGTCAAGCCGGCCCTGGGCAGCATCAAAAAACTACTCGATCCCAGCGAGCACGGCGCGGCGCCGCTCTTGGGCGTCAACGGGCTGGTCTTCATTGGGCATGGCCGCTCGGATGCAAACGCCATCAAGAATGCCGTCCGCGTAGCCAAAGAAGCCGCCGAAGCGCATGTCATCGAGTCGCTGAAGGCTGCTATCGAGGAGAGCCTGAAAGTCCAGTAAGGCGGCGCCAGACTATGCGCCGCAAGAGCGGCGGTCGAAAGCAAAAAGTTATGAACCCCACCACAAAACTCGACCTGACTTCACTGGAAAAGGCGCTTACCTCGTTATCGCAACTTTACCAGCGCGTATCCGACGAAGCCTTCATGCCGAACAGGATCGTTCGGTTTGGACTGCAAGCCGGACTGATCCAAAACCTTGAGTTTACCTATGAAGTCTGCTGGAAGACGATGAAAAGATGGCTGGAGGTCAATGTTGGCGATAACGCGGAAGGCGTGACGCGGCGAGAACTGTTTCGCATGGCCGCAGAGAACCGTTTGATAGACGACGTGGAAGCCTGGATGACCTTTCGCGAACTGTGCAACCAGACCTCCCACCGCTACGATAGCAAACTGATCGGACCTGCCCTTTCGCGTGGATGTGCTGGATTGGCATTCCGTCTCGCCCGAATTTCGAAAGGTCATCGAGCAAGGCTATGAGGTCATTCAAGCGACACGCGATGTCGAGCAAGCCTGAGGCTTGCCCTGCACCATCTTCAACATGTTTCGAAAAGAGAAAACATGAAAATCGTCAAAAACGAAAAACTGATCAAACGCAACAACAAAATTGGACAATGGACCAGCCTGGCGGCGCTGGTAGTATTGGGAATCGGGATGTACATTTCCTTCAAGCGCCAGGAACTGTTCGTTTGGGCGCTGGCGTCGCTGCTCATCGGTTTCACACTGACCCAAATCAGCATGTACTTTGGCAGTCGTTGGGGACGCTCGCCGCGCCCCGACGAAAAACTAGACGCCAGCCTCAAAGGCCTGCCGGGCGATTACGTCATCTATCATTGGATGACGCCCGCCTCGCATCTGCTGGTCGGGCCGGCCGGACTGTGGGTGCTGCTGCCCTATTCCCTGCGCGGCAAAGTGACCTACCAGAAAAATCGCTGGCGGTTGGCAGGCGGCGGTTTTGCGCAAACCTACCTGCGTATCTTTGGACAAGAAGGTTTGGGCCGTCCCGACCTGGAAGCCGAAGCCGAGATCAACGCAGTCCGCAAGGCACTGACCGCGCAAATGGAGGAGAGCGAGATTCCACCCATCCAAGCCGCCCTGGTCTTCACTGAAGAACAGGTTACCATCGAGGCCGAAGACGCCCCCCTGCCGGCTCTGCCCGTCAAGAAACTCAAGGAATTCATGCGCAGCAAGGCAAAGGAAAAGCCGATCACTACCGCCAACCTGCAAGCAGTCAAGGCGGTTTTGCCTGAATAACACTGCTCAGACCAAGTACCCGGACGGACGACACAGATAACACGGATCATCTTTCTACTCTCTACCGACATGACCACATTCGTAGCCCTGGACATCGAAAGCACCGGCCTGGAAGCCGAGCGCGACGCCATCATCGAGATCGGCGCCGTCAAATTCAACGAACGCCGCATCGAGAGTGAATGGACTTCGCTCATCAATCCGGGGCGGCACATCCCCGACTATATCACCGCCCTGACCGGCATAGACGACGCCATGCTGCGCCAGGCGCCGCGCTTCCGCGATGTTGCACATGAGTTGGAAGCCTTCGTCGGTAATGCGCCGGTCATCGGACATAACGTCCGTTTCGATTTGGGCTTCTTGCAACAGAGCGGCATCCTGCGTTACAACGAAGTCATAGATACCTACGAATTGGCATCTGTGCTGATGCCCTCGGCGCCGCGCTACAATTTAGGTTCGCTGGGCGGCCAATTGGGTGTGTTGCTGCCCGCCACTCATCGCGCGCTGGACGATGCCAGGGTCACGCAAGCCATCTTCCTGCGGCTGTGGGAAAGGGCGCTGGCCTTGCCCATAGACCTGATAGCCGAGTTCGTGCGCCTTTCAGAGCCGCTCGAGTGGGATGCCGCCTGGGTGTTCCGCGAGGCGCTGCGCCTGCGTTCTGGGCAACGAGAAACCTCGTCGGAGACGAAGCAGGTCAAAAGTCGGGGAAGAAGCGTGGAGTTCCCCTATTTTGCCCCCGAGCGCGATCGTGATAGGCATCCGCCGCTCGAAGCCGTCGAAACCGTCCTGCCGCTCGACGAAGAAGAGACCGCCTCCATCCTGGAACATGGAGGACCATTCTCGCAATACTTCGAGGGGTACGAACAGCGCCCCGAACAAATAGAAATGTTACGCGCCGTGACAGAGGCGCTCTCGTATGGCAAGCATCTGATGGTCGAGGCCGGCACGGGCGTCGGTAAATCTTTTGCCTATCTCGTCCCGGCAGCCTTGTTCGCTATTCAAAACAATACCCGTGTGGTCGTCTCGACCAACACCCTCAACCTGCAAGACCAACTCATCCAAAAAGACATCCCCGATCTGCGCGCGGCGCTGGGGCTGGACCTGCGCGCCGCCGTCCTGAAGGGACGCGCTAACTATCTTTGCCCGCGCCGGCTACAATACCTGCGTCAGCGTTTTCCGACTAACGAAAACGAGATGCGCGTGCTGGCCAAAGTGCTGGTCTGGCTGCTCGAAAACCAATCCGGCGACCGTAACGAGATCAACCTGACCGGGCCGGCCGAGCGCGAAATCTGGACGCGCCTTTCCGCCGAGGATGACGCCTGCGGCGACGAAACCTGCCTCAAATATACCAACGGCGCCTGTCCATTCCACAAGGCGCGCCAGGCGGCCAGCGCCGCGCACTTGTTGGTCGTTAACCACGCCTTGCTGCTCTCGGACATTGCCGCCGGCAGCCGGGTGTTGCCGGCCTATGATTATCTCATCGTGGACGAGGCCCACCACCTCGAAGCGGCCACCACCAACGCACTTTCGTTCCGCTTTGCCGAAAACGACCTGCTACGAATGTTGAAAGAATTGGGCGGGGCGAACGCCGGCCTGCTGGGGCGCATTCTGACCGAGACGAACGATGCGCTTCGTCCCTCGGACTTCGGCCTGCTCCAGCAAAAAGTGACTCACATCGCCGACATCGCTTTCCGTCTCGAGATCCTGAACCGCGAGTTCTTCCAAATCTTGGGCGAATTCGTCGCCTATCAGCGCGAGGGTCAACCGCAAAGCAATTACGCCTGGCAGGCGCGCATTTTGCCGGCCACGCGGACATTGCCCGGCTGGGACGATGTGGAAATGGCCTGGGGGCAAACCGGCGAGACGCTGGGGCATCTGCTCAAGAACCTGAGTGACCTGCATCAAAACATTGCTTCGCTGTACGCCGACGGTTGTGAGCAACTGGAAGATGTCATCAGCGACCTGGGCAACCTGTATCGCCGTATGGCAGAGGTGGAGGCGCAAGTGGAAGCCATGATCAGCAAACCCAACGCTGGCACAGTCTACTGGATCGAGGTCAACCCACGCGGCGAGAAACTTTCGCTCAACGCAGCCCCTTTGCAAGTAGGCGACCTGCTTCAGAAACACCTGTGGAACGAAAAAACGAGCATGATTCTCACCTCCGCAACACTGACCACGCACGGCTCGTTCGATTACATGCGCCGCATCCTGGGCGCCGAAACCGCCGATACGATGACGCTTGGCTCGCCCTTCGATTATGAAAACTCCACCTTGCTCTACTTGCCCAACGACATCCCCGAACCCAACCAGCCTGGCTACCAGCAGGCGCTCGACCGCGCGCTGATTGCCACTGCCAGGGCCACCGGGGGCAGGATGCTGGTGCTGTTCACCTCCTACGCATCGCTGCGCAAAACCTCCCAAGACATCACCGGGCCGCTGGCCAGGGAGGAAATTTACGTCCTGGAACAAGGCGACGGGGCCTCGCCCAACACACTGCTGGAATCCTTCAAGGCGACCGAACGGGCGGTGCTGCTCGGCACGCGCGCCTTCTGGGAAGGGGTGGATATTCCCGGCGCCGACCTGTCGGTAGTAGTCATCACCAAGTTGCCCTTCGACGTGCCGACCGATCCGCTCATTGCTGCCCGCTCGGAGATGTACGAAAATGCCTTCAACGAATATTACCTGCCGGAGGCCATCCTGAAATTTCGGCAGGGATTTGGGCGTCTGATCCGCTCTCAGTCGGACCGCGGCGTGGTGGCCGTGCTAGACAAGCGGGTCATGACGAAGCAGTATGGGCGGCTTTTCATCGAGTCTCTGCCTCAATGTACGCTCAGGCAAGGGCCTCTCAATAACCTGGCGCGGCTGGCAGGTCAATGGTTGGGAATGTGAACCTGTAAATTGGGGCTTTGCGGCGTCAGGCCGGCGTACTATCGCCATTCCCAACGCTTACTGGGAAAGCGATCAGCCGTCACTCTCAGCGGCGCGACCGCTGAGGAAATAATCCTATCTCCCTCTATCTGTAACAAAATTGTAATACCAATGCCCTCGAAACTATGTATATTAGAGTTGAGGTTCACTTTGGATTCCTCGAACACTATTTTCTTCGAGTAACTGCTTACCCTGTCGAACAGGATGGAGAGGATAGCAAGGATAGTCGTTCAATGAAGGACAAAAATATCCTTTCATCCTTGAAATCCTGTCGAACGCTCCTTCCGCCAGGCTTAATTTCAAGCCGATTGTACCTGGTAAGCCGTTACTTCTTCAGATACAGCAGCCTCGAGGTTGCCTGTGTAGAAAGGATGAGTGATAAAATGAAAACGCTCCATGTCCTCCTGTCTGTAATGATGGCTATCTTCTTATCCGTCAGCCTGCTGCCGGCTGCTGATGTTCACGCTGCGGCGCAAGAAGATGTGCAAATCATCATAGACACGGCGCAATCGAGATCGAAGCCGGTCCTGATCAAAATCGTCAACAAGACCAACCGCTACATTAGCCTGACGCTGGATCATCGAACCGAGCATCATCTTTACAACCTCTCGGTTGCACCGGGCGTCAATCAATATTGGGTCTATTCCGGCACTTACAATTACCATTACAGCGCCTGCAACAAATCTGTACATGGACATACCACCCTCAAGAAAGGCTCGAAACTCACTCTGGTCTGCATCCGGGCGTAAGAAAAGCCGCCCAAGGAAATAAGGCTCTTTGGGAAGCCGTAGACATAGCGCCGCAAGCCGCAACCCAATGTACCGCCGACCTATGGTCGGCAGCAGGCATAGGCTGGCAGTTATATTGCTGGGAGAATAAGCAGTCTCCACAGGGGGCGCTATTGTCCTGCATCTCGCTTGTAGTTCAATTGAGAACGGACCTGCGCTGTAATACACGCATCAGATGTAACTGCTCAGGTCAAGACCCTAAAGGTCTCCTTTGCAATCGAAAATGTGTTTCAAGCCTGACCTTCCCGTGAATTCAGCCTTTCGATGT
>FWPU01002714.1_pt1 | contig 47427 bp, 36 predicted proteins | sample 2228361 | NCBI WGS metagenome assembly FWPU01 (sample SAMEA103939777, study PRJEB20133) | metagenome
CCGCCGGGCCTCCCAGCAAGCAACGGCTCCCCTGGAGGCCCCGCCGGCGTAAAGCCGGCGGCTCGTATGGCCCGTGGCGGTTCGCTGCGCTCGTGGCGACTCGCACGATTACCTCTGAAAGACATACAGCATGAAGTAGATCACCACTCCGGTGACGGACACATAAAGCCAGATGGGCAGCGTAATCCGTGCCAGGCGGCGGTGGGCTGCACGCCGATCTCGCAGGCCGAGGACGATCGTGGCCACGGCCAGAAACGGCACGAGCGCCGCCAGTATTGCGTGCGACACCAGAATGGCCAAGTAGACGGTGCGCCACGCTCCCTTTCCCTCGTACGGCTTGCTGCCGCCGATGTGGTAGTGGTGCAGCAGGTAGGACGCCAAAAAAACCACGCTGATGCAGAAGGCTCCCAGCATCACACGGCGATGTGCCGTCTCGCGCCGCTTGCGAATCAGTACGTAGCCCGCGACCAACGCGATGGCCGCGGCGGCATTGAGCAGGGCGTTCAGTTCGGGGAGGCGATTGAGCACGTCCCTCTCCACGATGTATCACGGCCGCAAGAGACGACATCTGCGAGCGCATCGGGCTTCACAGCCATGCCTTCTACCGCAGCCATTTCTTCGTTGGCGGTAAAACGCACATCGGGAACCTTTCCCCTTATCCCGGCTCGTATTGCGCCAGCAGTTTTTTCAGGTCTCGCTTCAGCCGCTTAAGGTCGGCCCCTTCGAGCGAGTGGTAGGTGCCCTGTACCTTGAGGTCGCGGTCGACCAGGATCAGCCGATCGCTATGATCACGCGCCACGACGACGACACGAAAAGCATCGCCGACCGCCTCGGCGTAGCGCAGGTCGCCCGAGAGGAACAGCCAGCGTTCGGCATCGGCCTTGTATTCGTTGGCATACCGTTGCAGGGCCTCGGGCGTATCTCGTTCGGGGTCGACGGTGATGCTGACGAACGTCACATCTTGGCTGGCAAGTTCCTGCTGCAACGATGCGACGGCCTGGTTCATCTTGGCGCAAAACCCGGGACAGCTTGCAAAAAAGAAGCTGCCGATCCACACACGGCCCTTAAGGTCTCCAAGTTTCATGCGCCGGCCGCTGCGTTCGACAAACTCCAGCTCGTGCCAGGGCTTGGCGGGCTTTTTGCGGTGAGCAGGAAGTACCACGGGCGGCATTTCTAGCGGGTCTTCGCTTTGGGTGGCGGCGCGGAATTGATACCAGCCAGCGTAGCCCAGCACGGCCACGGCCCCGGCCAGGATCAACACGGTAAAGGCCTGTGCGGTTCGTTCGGTCATGCGAGGTCTCCTTTTGTACGCCTGCCGGCCGCCCAGCGGCTGGCAACGACTGCTAGCAGGGCAAAGGCCGCGGTGACGCTCCAGCACGCCCACAGCGGTGGAAGGCCCGTTAGTACGACTGCATTGGGTTGATGCGCGTACAGCATTCGCCGCACGCCAGCCACGCCGTAGGTGAGCGGGTTGGCACGCACGAGCCAGCCCAGCCAGTTATCTGCTGCTGGGAAGAAGGCACCCGACAGCAGCCACATGGGAAACAGCAATAGATTCATGATTGCATGAAAGCCCTGCACCGAGTCAAGCCGCCAGGCGAGCACCATGCCCAGGCCCACAAGCGCTACGGAGAGCAGGCAGAGAAACAGCACGAGTTGCAGCATTCCCAGGATGCTCCACGAGAGCGGCAGCATCAGTCCCAGGAGCAGAAACACCAGTGCCTGCCCAACGGCCAGCAGTGTGGCGCCCAGGCCTTTGCCTGCGACCATCGCCCACGGCGAAACGGGGGCCACCAACACGCCCTGCAAGAAGCCCTCGCGGCGATCTTCAATGATGGAAATCGTCGCAAAGATGCTGGTGAATAGCAAAATCAATACCAGCACGCCGGGGAAAAAGTACTCGGCGTAGTCGACCGCCACGGCGGTACCCGGCAAGCGGAAGCTGGGCCCGAGTCCGGCGCCGAACAAGATCCAGAACAAGAGCGGCTGGCCGAGGGCACCGATCACGCGGGTGCGTTGTCTCAAGAAGCGTACCACCTCGCGGCGTGCGAGGGCCCAGGCGGCACGTGCGTTGCCGGGCCTATGCAAAGCCGACATCCAGAGGGCCGTTACGTCAGCCATCGCCTTGCTCCGCCGGCAGCAGGCGGCGGCCGGTGCGCGCAATGAACACATCTTCCAGCGATGGTTGGCCGATGGCCAACCAGGTGATGGCCTCGGAAAAGGCCTCGCAGAGCTGCGAGGCGAGTCGGTGGGCGTGCGGATGCTGCACGCGGAGTGTGCCGTTGACCATGGCGGGCGGCGTGCCGAGCTGTTGTTCGAGAAACGCGGCGACGGCTTGCGGGTTCTGTGTCCGCAGAGAGAGGATCTGCCCTCCCAACTCGGCTTTCAGCTCGTCGGGCCGTCCTAGGGCCACCAACTGTCCAGCATGCAGAATGGCCAGGCGATCGGCTTTGTCGGCTTCTTCCAGCAAATGCGTGGTAAGGACCACAGTCACGCCTGCGGCGGCCTGGCGGCGCAGATCGTCCCACAGTTCGAGGCGGGCGGCCGGGTCGAGCCCCGTGCTGGGTTCGTCCAGCACCAGCAGCCGCGGATCATGGAGCAGGGCCTTGGCCAGCTCGACACGGCGCCGCAGCCCGCCTGACAGCGTCGCCACCAAGTCATGTGCTCGCTCGGCCAGGCCGAATCGCTCCAGCAGTTCCTCGCTGCGGCGGCGCAGCGTTGCCCCGTGCAGCCCATACAGCGCGCCCTGGCACCGCAGAGTCTCGCTCACGGTCAATTGGCGATCGAGGCTGGGAGCCTGGAACACCACTCCCAGAGCCGATCGCAGGCGCGCACGCAGAGACAGCGGACACGGTAGATCGATGCCCAGTACGTGCAGACGACCTTCTTGCACCGGCAGCAGCGTGGAGAGCAATCGGAAGAACGTAGTCTTTCCGCTGCCGTTGGGGCCCAGCAGGGCAAACACCTCTCCAGGGGCTACCTCCAAGTCCAGGCCGGCCAGCGCCAGCCGCCCGCCATAACGGTGGCGCAAGCGTGCGGCACAGACGGCCGACATGGCTAATGACCCTGCGCCGCACCTGACCTTGGAGTACCGGACTCGTGGGTGCCCTGGCCGTGCGGGCCACCCCCATGCGTGCCGACGTTGCGGCTGGCACGCTCCAACAGGTGTGTGTCCTCGGCGTGGGCCGCATGCCGGAACCGCTCCTCCGAGTAACCATAGCGGAACCCGCCTTGTACCCGCATGCCGATGTCCGGCACCAGGGCCAGCCCCAAGAACAGCGCCATCAGCGATGCCGGAATGGTGAGCACATACTTCCAGTTCGCCTCGTACTTTACGTGCATAAAAAACAGCACGACCAACAGCGCCTTGGTACACGAGACGGCCATCATGAATACCCACCCCACACTGGGCTGGTCGTGGTACGGCCAATGCCGCGACGTGGTGAAAAAAGACGCGGTCGACAACAAGCACAGCGCCACGAACACGGCCAAGTACTTGCCCAGCCCGGCATGCCCGTGTGCCTGACTACCGTGCCCGGCTGAGTGCGCTACAGCGTGGTGGCTCATCGATTGCTCCCGGCCCGGCGATCCGGGCCCGCGCAGAGTTCCTAAAACAGGTACAACAGGGGAAAGAGAAAGATCCAAACGATATCGACAAAATGCCAGTACAGCCCAATATTCTCAAGGATGTTGGCGCGGTCGGGGGTGAAACGCATGGGCAGCAGCACGGCGAACACAATCAATCCCACCAGCACGTGCAGAGCATGAAAGCCGGTGAGCGTGAAGTAGGTCGTGGCCCACATGTTTCCGCCGGGAATCACAATGGGCATTTTCAGCCAGGGGTTGAGGTCGTTGAGGCCCACCAGATGTTCGTGCGAGCCTTTGGGCTGAATGGGCATGATCTCTGCTGCCAGCGCTGCCAGAACTTCTGGGTTTGTACTGCTGGCGCGGGCCTTCAAATCTTGCAAGAAACGGTACCGTTCGTAGCGATCGCTGCGCATCTTTAGCCTCTGGAAGGCTCGTTCCTCCTCCGGCGTCCGCGCTTTGGCCTGCGCGAGTGCATTCAGCCGACGCTGCTGTTGCGCGGAAAGCGGCTTCTCGTACCCGGCTGTCTGCAAGGGCACGAGCAGCTCCTGTGCTCGCACCCTCACGGCCGAACCGTACTCGAGATCGGGCCGTTCATAGATCTGACTGCGGGGAAACCGCGGGTAGATGCCGTGCGAGAATTTCTGGTTGTACTCGTATGCCTTGATGGCCAGAAACACGCCGCCCAATGCCAGAGTCGCCGCCAGCCATAGCTTGGCCATGGTTGCATTGTGGGAGCGGCAGGCCTCTAACGAAAGCACCACCGTCACGCTCGAACAAATGAGCACAAATGTATTGATAAAGCCGATCCGCTCTTCGAGATGCACGGCCGACTGGCTGGGCCAGGTGAGCGCACCAAAGCGCAACACGATGTACACCGCAATCAGCCCGGCGAAGAACATGATCTCCGTCGAGAGGAAGAGCCACATCATCAGCTTGCCGTTCGAAATGGGCAGCGCAGGCTGGTATTGCAGCTTCAAATGTCCGTGGCCGTGTCCCGGCGGGTGATCGTGCCCGTGCGATGCGTGATGCGTAACGACGGCTGATTCCATGACTCGAAGACTCTTCTCCTTAGGCACAGGCGATGGCCAGCCAGGCTAACCAAACCGGCAGGTAGATAAGCGAGCAAAGCATCAACATTCGCGCAGCCGGTTGATCTTTGCGTGTGGCGAAGCGGCAGGCCGCCCAAACCTGAACTAGCCCGAGGGCAAGGGGGGGCCACGCCCAGGCGGGTGTGGCCATGTTGTCCAACACAGCCGGCAAAATGCCTAGCGGCACAAGCAACCAGGCGCTGGCCACAGCCAGTCTGCCGGCCCGTTTGCCCGTAGGTTCGATGACGGAGACCATTTTCATGCCCGCCAGCTCGTACTCTGTGCGGTACAGCCATGCAATGGCCATGAAGTGCGGGAATTGCCAGACGAACAGCACGGTCGCGGCTGTGGCGGCCAGCAGCGCTTGGCGGCCGTCGGCCGCTACCCAGCCGATGAGCACCGGCAGGGCGCCGGCCGCGGCGCCTACCACGGTATTCCAGGCCGTGCGCGATTTGAGCGGCGTGTAGGCGCCTACATACAGCAGCCAGGCAAGGCCCCCCCACGCCGCCGCGAGCGGCGCAACCCACCAGGCCAATATGGTCATGCCGGCCAGCGTGGCGGCGATGCCCCACGCAGCCGCCTCCCAACTCGGCAACCTGCCGGCGGCCACCGGCCGCGACGCAGTGCGCGGCATGAGCCGATCTCGTGTGCGCTCCAGCCACTGGTTCAGGGCGCTCGCACCTGCTGCCACCAGGGCTGTGCCGAGCAGGGCCCAAGTTAGACGCATGCCGGGCGGCACTCCACCCCAACAGGCGACGGCCGTGGCGGCCACAACCGCCAGCTCCAAGGCCACGATGCGCGGTTTGGCCAGTTCGGCATAGTCGGCCGCGCGCTGCCAGACGCCTGTGCGTACCGCAGCCAGTGAGAGCGAGCTGGTGCTCATCACGCCGCCCCCCACTGCCAGCAAGCGTCCGCGGCCGAGCCGCGCGGTTCGCACACCAACCGGTGCGTCCAGGCCGCCAGCGAGGCCGCCAGGGCCACTATCAACGATCCGCACGCCACATGCGCCGTGGTGATCAATGCCTGGCCCGTGCTGCCTCGCACGACCGTGAGCCGCTCGGCCAATTCAACCCGCGGCAAGAATGACGGCCATCCGTAGTTCACCAGCCAAGTCCCCACCCCCAGCAGCAATTGCACGCCCACAAGGACCGCCAACCAGTCTGCTCCCCGCCGCAAGCGTGGCTGTGCCGCATGCTGCCGGTGCATGCGCCAAGAGAGACTCAAACTGTGCCCCGCTACCAACGCCGCCCCTAGCAGGTGAAACAGTACGGCCCCGCGAAAGGCAGAGGGAGCGGCATCGACAGAGATGTGCCGCACTTGGGATCCCAACACGATCTGGGCATATGCCAAGATCGCTGTCAGCAGCGCCAGCCCACGCACCTTGCTCCAGCGCGCGTGCGGCTGGCCTGCTGTTGTGCGCCACGCAGACGAAGTCGTCACCGCCAGCAGGCCCGCCAGCGTAAAGAACGCCGGCCCCGTGCAGGCGTGAGCCTGAGCCAATAACCGCTCGTCCAGCACCACGCGCATACCGCCCAGCACGTCTTGCACCAGTACGCCTACCACGGCCAGGTATCCCAACCGCCGCACCCACCGGCGCTCCTCAGCAAACCACAAGGCGGCGGCCAGGGCCAGCGTGATGATGTTGATGGCGCCGGCCAGCAAGCGGTGCAAGTGTTCGATGAAAATATCCCACGGGCCGCCCAGCCACGTATGCAAGGGATACGCGAGCGGATTGTATCCATAGGTCGTGGGCCAGTCGGGCACTGCCATGCCGGCGCGGTACGTGGTGACCAACCCTCCTACCCACAGCAGCGGGAAAGTGGCGCATACCAGCACCACCGCCAGGCGATGGGGCCAGGCGCTCGATGCTTTCGAGAGCGAACAGGGTTGGGACATGCGATCACACGGCGGCAATTACGGCAGCAGAGACGGGCGGCATTCCGGCCGGCATGGCACTGTTACGGCTTATGCGTGGTGCTTGTACTCTTGCGGCGGAGTAGCCGCTTGAGACTCGGGCGGGGGCTGCCACTGCGGGTAGTAGTCCTCGTCCGTTTCAGGGGAACTGTATTCGTAGGGTCCGCGGTAAACGACCGGCTGGACATCGAAGTTTCCATGGCCGGGCGGGCTGGGGGCCAGCCATTCCAGGCTGTTGGCATGCCACGGATTGCGGCCGCACCGCGGCCCCCGGAAGATGCTGTAAAACAGGTTGATGGCGAAGATGATCTGGGCGGCACCCATCCCCAGCGCGCAGTACGTGATGAATTCGTTCATTCCCAGCAGGTGGCGGAACGTCGCATAATGATAGGGGTCTGCCAGGCGGCGTGGGAAGCCGCCCGCCCCCAGCAAGTGCATGGCGAAGAACGTGCCGTTGAAAAAGATGAACGAAAGCAAGAAGTGCACCTTCCCCCAGAATTCGTTCATCATGCGGCCGAACATCTTGGGGAACCAGAAGTAGATCCCGCCAAACACGCCAAACGCCGTGCCGCCAAACAGCACGTAGTGGATATGCGCCACGATGAAATAGGTGTCGTGAATGAAAATGTCGATCGGCGTGGCGGCCATGAAAATGCCGGACAGGCCGCCGATGATGAACATCGACACGAACGACATGGCAAACAGCATGGGCGTAGTGAACTGTATTCTGCCCCCCCACAGTGTTGCCAGCCAGTTGAAGGTCTTCACGGCGCTGGGCAGCGCGATCATGATCGTCGAGACCATGAACATCGCCCCCAGGGCCGGATTCATGCCGGACATGAACATGTGGTGCCCCCACACGATGAAGCCCAGACCGGCAATGCCGCAAATGGAGTAAACCATCGGCTTGTAGCCGAACAACGGCTTGCGCGCGAAGCAGCTAATAATATCAGACACCATGCCCATGGCCGGCAGGATCATGATGTACACGGCCGGGTGGGAGTAGAACCAGAACAGATGCTGCCACAAGAGAGGCTGCCCGCCTCCGGCACCCACGCCCTCGTTGTTGACCACCAACCCCTCGGGAATGAAAAAGCCCGTCCGCAACGTGCGATCGAGAAACTGCATGAAAAGCGCCGCAGTCAGCACCGGCAGCGCGAACGCCTGAAGTACCGCCGTGATGAACATGCCCCAGATGGTCATCGGCAGGCGGAACATGGTCATACCGGGCGCACGCATCTGGATGATGGTGGTCATGTAATTCACAGAGCCCATCATCGAAGAGATGCCCACGAACACCAATGCCAACACCCACAGCGTCTGGCCCGCCTGGCTGGCCGGAGCCGCGCCCTGTGCAACCGAGAGCGGAGGATAACCCGTCCACCCGGCCGCTGAGGCACCGCCCGGAACAAAGAAGCTGATCGTCATCAGTACGAACGCCGGCCACATCACCCAGTAACTGAGCATGTTGAGCGTTGGGAAGGCCATGTCGTCCGCGCCGATCATCAGCGGGATCAAGAAATTGCCGAACGCGCCCGCCAGGATGGGAATGATCACAAAAAAGATCATCACGGTGGCGTGCATGGTAAAGAGCATCGTATAAAACTCGGGCGAGATCTGATTTCCCTCGGCCGAGAAGAGCAGCTTGCCCACGATGGGCATCCCCTGCCAGGGAAAGGCAAGTTGCCAGCGAACCGCCAGGGCCAGCAGCCCTCCGACAATGAACCACAAGAGGGTGGAGAAGAGGAACTGTAGCCCAATCACCTTGTGGTCGCGTGAGAACACGTAGGTGGTGAGGAACTTCCCCAGTTGCATGGGGGGGGCCGCCTCTGCGGCACCGGCGTGGGCATGTGGAATGGCAGGGCTGCTCATGAACGGCCTTTCACTCGGTCTCCTCGGGTTCCGGCTCCTGGGTCGCCTCCTGGGCAGCAGCGGTCTCAGCCAGCCATTGCTGGAAGGCGGACTGGGGCTGTACGGTAAGCCGGCCTTTCATCTTGTAGTGTCCCCAGCCGCACAGCTCGGCGCAGACCAGGTCGAACTCGCCGACCTCGCGGGCTTTGAACCAGACGGGTATCTTCATGCCGGGCACCGCGTCTTGCTTGATGCGCAGGTTGGGCAGGAAGAAGCTGTGCAGCACATCCTGGCTCTTGAGCGTGATTAGTACGTCGCGATCGACCGGGACGTGCAGGTCGTTGACTACATGCACGTCGTCTAGCGTGTCGAAGCGCCCATCCGCACCGGGATAGCGGATGCGCCACTCGAACTGCCTGGCGGTGACCTCGGCCAGCACAGGCACGTCCGGTTGCCGCATTTTGACGTTCGCCCAGGCATTCATCTGGTAGATGGCGATGAACACCAGCGTAGCGGCTGGAGCGAGGGTCCAGAGCACCTCGACATCGTGGCTCCCATGCGTGAACCGGACAGGCCGCGTGTTGGTCTGGCCATCGTACTTCCAGGCGAACCAGAAGAGGGCCAGCTCCGTGGCCACGAATACGGCGCCTGTGAGCGCCAGCACAAAATAAAAGAGGTGGTCGATCTGTCCGCCGTGGTCCGAGATGTCTCGCGGCAGCCAGTAACCGGCGCCGGGAGCCCAGGCAAATACTGCCACGCCGCACACTGGGACAGCTAGAAACAGCAGGCACCAAAGCTTGTTCATGGGACACCTCCCGTGTGGCGGCTGCGCTGGGTGAGGCGTTGGGGCGGACGGGCCGCAGACTGCTCTTCGTACGGCAACGAGCGGACGTAGTCTACCAGGCTCCAGATTTCTTCTTCGCTCAGCGTGGCCTCACGTCCCGGGCTAGGGCCTGTACCCGGCATGGGACCGCCATAAATGCCTGTATAGATGCGGCGAAACAGATCCAGCGGCCGGCGCCCGCCCCGGTAAATTCCCAGCCGCAGGTTGCGCGGCCGCAACTGCTGCCGCGGGAGTACCCAGCTTACGGCCTCTTCGCCGAATTTCTCGGGATCCTTGTCCTTGTTCCAGTCGTCGTACAATTTGTCCTCGCTATCTCCCAAGCCCGTAGGTCCATGGCACTTGACGCAGGCTGCCTTCTCGCCTGCGAACAGCTTCCGCCCCCGCTCGATCGACTCCGCAAGCAGCCGCGCCTTCTCGGCCGGGTCCGTAGCCAGGACGTGCGCCGGCTGCGTCTCGGGGCGTACCACCTCCTGGGGGGCAGCGGCCCAGCTCTCCGCGACTTCCGCCAGGAACTCGACCAGCGTGCTGCGGTTCAGTTCCAGCGTCTCTTCGTCGACAAACAGATAGCGTGCCAGGGCCAGCTCGACCTCGCCCCGCATGCTCAGGTACTTGACATATTCGACCAGGGCTTCTCGCTCGTCGAGGGGTAGCAGTTTGAACGAGGGCATGGCGGTGCCAGGGATCCCCTCGGTAAGCGTTTGCAGCAAATCGGCGTCCGTGGGCTTGGCAGCGAATTGGGTGGATTTGAACTTGAACTTGCCTTGCCGGTAGTCTCGTGGATACGGGTTGAGGAAGGCGGCGGTGGGCCCGGCACCATCTCCGGAGATGCCGTGGCAGTGGACGCAGTGCTGGCGGTAGAGGCCCCGCCGCACGTGGCTCTTGACCGTCTCGGCAGGGCCGGCAGCCAGGCGGATTTTTTTGATGTCCAGCCCAGACTCGGGAAAAACATACGGCTCGTCCGGCGTGCCGAACAAGGCCACGAGCGCCGTGTTCAACTGCCTGAGCTTCTTAAGCTTCTCGCGCTTCGCCTCCAGCACCGCCTGCGTGCCTTCGTCCAGGGACTTGCCGAAGTTGGCCTCCAACTGCTCGATCTTCTCGGCGTTTTTCTCCTGCTCCATTTCTTGCAGCAATCCCTGTCGGACCTGCTCCCGTTCGCGGCCAGTGATACGAAATTCGTCCGGATCCTTGTCCGGCGTCTCGCGGATGATGTCTTCCATGTTCAGCCGGAAGCTGGGCGCGGCCAGCCCGCCGCATCCCACCGCAGCAGCCAGGCAAATGGCCAGGCCCGCCGCGCACACCAGGGCAAGCCGAGGCCTCGCAGAACCCAACATTTCGCACGCACATGTGCGGTGCATATCGCTCTCTCTCGTCGCTCTCATCACAGCCGGAACGCACTGGCCGGAACATCGATCGTCCCCAAGTCCAATACGCCGTCCTCAGGGATCGTCACCTTGAACCGCCCTCGCTTCCAATCGGGACGCGCCTGCAAGCCCGCTTGAGCCCGCTCGTGCCAAACCTGGAACTCGATCGGCTCGCCCGCCGGCAGGTCGGCGATCTCAAAGGCGCCGTCCTTGTCTGTTACAGCGTAATATGGGTCGCCGCGGGCAATTATGTAGGCCGACATCCAAGGGTGGATGCTGCATACTACCTGCGCCGGCAACGCGAGCTGCTTGACGAACGTATACTGCGCCGTCGATTGCGGTCCGAGCATTGGGTTGAAGGGCGGGTTGCCCGCCGCGTCGATCTTCGTGTTGTGCACGATCCCATCGCTATTCTTGATGGTCACCGGCTGACCCACGCGCACCGCAAGTACCGGAGACAGAAACACACACTTCTCCTGGTCGAACAAGGGCGACTTTCCGCTAGGAAACCCGGGATTCTTCACCCGACTCACCTTGCGTGCATAGATGAGCACGAAAGCGATGCCCCTCGAACCAGGATCGACTTTCAGCGAGGGATCGGGCACGACACTGCCGCAGACGCTAGCGTCTTTACCCTTGGTGTCCAACGCAGGAAGCTGAGGCAACTCGCCCTCGAACCGCAGTACGCCCTTGAGCGTGCCCCAGCCTGTGCCCACGGGGCCGGCCGCTTTTTGCCCGGCCGTCTCCTGTGCGCCGCCCGACTCGCGCAGGGCAAGCGCCTGCTCCATGTCCGGCGCGATCTCGGCATCAGCGCTCGACGGTGCGCAACCCGATGCGGCCAACGCCAGCCATGCGCTGGCCGAGAATGCCATCAACAGCCTGATCGGAGACATCGGAAATACCCTCGCTGTGCGGCGGCTAACGGCCTTGGAAATAGCTGACGCTCACCTTGATCTCCTGGCCGACGTCGTTGACGCCCTCGGCGATCTTCAGCTTGACCTGCGAGCTTTTCTTCGTGACCTTGGTGGCCGCGGTCTTGGGCTTGATGGTCAGCACCAGCTTGCCCTCTTTCTGCTGGGCGCTGCCCATCAGATAGCCAGACTTCTCCTGCCAGATCTGGAACGTGTGCTCGCCCACGGGCAGGTTCTTGATCTCGAACGATCCGTCGGGCCCGGAGACGGCCGCGTAGGGATGGTCGAGAGGGAGCACCCAAGCCTTCATCCAGCCATGGATGCTGCACGTGACGGTCTGGGGAAGCCCCTGCGCCTTTTTGAACTGCCAGGGCACCTGGCCGCCGGCGGGAATCAGCGGATTCGTGGGCGTATCGCCCAAGGGATCGATTTTCGAGTTATGCGCCACGGGGTCCGAGTTCTTCAACAACAGAGTTTGCGAGAGCCTGACCACCTGGGCATGCGGTACAAAGTGGCAGTCGATGTTGTCCAGCACGCGCTCTTCTTTGGCTGCCTTTTCGTAATCTGGGTGGATGGGGACCGTCTGGTTGCGCTCCAACACCAGGTAGATGAAGACATTGGCCAGCCCATTGTCTTCGCCGATCACCAGTTCTTCGCTGTAGATCTTCTGCTTGGCGCAGACTTCCTGGTCCTTATTGACATCCAGTTCGACGCGCGCGGGCGGGTCTCCGTCCAGCACGAACCGGCCCTTGAGGTCTCCCCACTTGTTCTGGGCGCGCGCCGTGCTTGCGGCCAACAGAAGGGTGCAAGCCAGACACCAGAAGGTACGCATGCGAAACATGGTCCATTCTCCTTGTTGAGGGAAGCCGCCGGGCTAGCCGCCGCCGGCAGGCGGCTGCTCGGGCGGAGCCTCCCGTACCATTTCCGAAATTTTGATTTTCTCTTTCAGGTGTGCATCGAAGTTCAGCAGCAAGTCGGTGACCGCGTCGATGGCTTGCTCGCTGTTTGAGAACAATTGGAAGTGCAGCTTCTGTACGGGACGGCCCTCGGCGTCGCGCGGCAGCGTCTGGGGATCCGGCGGCACGGGGTCGAAGTTGACCGGCATGCCCGTGTAGGGCAGCAGTTGGGGCGGGTTGGCCAGCCAGGCCCTGATAAAATCAGGCCGCAAGCGGCTGCTTACCCGGTCGAGGCGCGGCGCTAGCGCCGTCACGCTCCCCTTGGGCGTATAGTCCGCCACCTTGTGGCATTTGACGCAATAGTTCCCGTCGGTGATCACGTGCAGTGCCTTGTCCAAGCGGCCGGGGTCGGCCCGCTCAGCGGCTTGCAGGTATGCCAGCCGGCTACGGGGATCGAAGCTGTAGGGGAACTCGGCCCCGTCCTGCGCGGCAAAGTAGTCCGCCAGTGCCTGGGCCTCTTCGTGCGACATCTGGAAATTCGGCATGCGCAGCAGCGCCGCGGGCCGAATCTCGTACGGATCCAGCAGGAATTCGTACAGCCAGGAGGTCTGCACCTTCTGCCCTTCTCCCACGAGCGGGGGCGGCAGCCAGCCCCAAGCAGTCTTTTCATCGACTTGCGGGTTCACCTGCCGCTCGTCTTCTACGGCGACGGGATAGAGCCTGCGAGCGAAATCTCCGCCTACAAAGGGCCGCCGCCGCACGACGCGGCTCTCGGGCACCTCGACTTCTTGCCCGCCGGCAACCCAGGCCGCGCCATTGATGGCCTCGGAGCGCCAGAGCTTGAAGTACCACAGGGGCGCGCCCTCATCGTCTTCGCCGTAGCGGTTGACCATCCCGGATAGCGATGCCCGGCCCAGGCCGCGCCGGTCGACCTGCCGGCTGGCCGCCAAGTCCTTCGGCGTGAAGTGGGGGGACATGAACGCGAATCCCGGGGAAGATGCCGGCGGCGGGAACTCGTTCGGATCGTAATCGAACTCCCAGCTCTCCATTTGCAGGGTATGGCAGCCGCCGCAGTTGTACTTGGTAAGCACCTGCTTGCCGCGGACGATGGCCCGCTGACGTGAGTCGGGCCGGTATTGGTAGCGGACAGCGGGCGGCTCGGCCACCAGCCCCAGCACGAATGTCATGACCGCCTCGCGCTCCTCATCGCTGAAACTGAACTGCGGCATCCGCAAGCGGTCTGTGTAGATCTTGTTCTCGGTCTTCTTGTAGTCGTAGCTGCGCGGCTCGCGCAACTTCTGCCACAGAAAGCCGATCCGCTCGTGGTTGAGGAGCGATTGGACAAAGAAGCCTTCGTCCGGCTCGAGCTTTCTCGGGTCCAGTCCGTGGGCCTCGGAAGAAGGCGCTTCGCCCCGGCCCTGGCGGTGCCGATGGCTCAAGTACTGCAAAATCTGCTCAAAGGCAAGCTTCTCCGGTTCCTTGCGTCCCCAATCGGCGAGCGACGTGCCGATGGGCTTGGCATCTTCGTACCCGGCAATGTCGTGGCAGCCAAAACAACCCAGCCGGCTCACTGTGCGGCGGCCAAGGTAGCGCAGCTTCTGCCGCGTCCAGCGCTGCTCGCGCTGCGCGGCCGGTAGCTGCTCTAGCCCCTCTTCGATCAACAACTCGCGCTCGTCTCCCTTCAACTCGCCCGCCAGGTGCCGCGGGATACCTTGCTTTACGTATTCGCTGGCCTGCGACTGCGGGAATGTAGCGCTCAGGTATATGAAGACCAATTCGTCGAGGTCTTGCTGATTCAGCTCGGGCAACTTCTTGGGCTGCCACGCAGCCGACGCACCGTCTGCGGCAGCTTCTTCGCGCGGCGACAGCAAGAAGGCCGTAATGTCTGCCGCCGGGTCCGTCTGCTTGCCGGCCAGCAGCCCGTCCTTGTGCTGGATAGGCTCAAGCTGCACGTCCGGCATCAACGTGCGCGGGTGATACCGGTGCGGATTGCGCAGCCAAGTGTACAGCCAGCGCTGGCCGCGCTCGCCACTAGCCGCCAGCTTCTCTCCGATGCGAGAAAGGTCTGGTCCTTGCGTATCTCCTGGTACGATTCCGGGCACGAGCGGTTCGTAGGGCACCTGCATGGCAGGCGCGTCCTCGCCGAGGTACGATGGCGTGTCGCTGAACGCCTCGTGCTTGTGGCAGGCGAGGCAGCCGCGGGTTTGGAAGAGTTTGCGGCCGCGTTCGGGCGAGGGCGGCTCTGTGCCAGGGGCGGGCGCTTCGTAGCGGAAAGGCTGGCTAGCGGCCAGCAGGAACTCGGCGACCGCACGGATTTCTATGGGCTCGAAGCGCAGCGCGTCTTTCAGCCCCGCACTCTGCTCTTGCACCACGCGGCCGCGCGAATCTACCGTCTCTTCCGGCACGAGGTGGTCGTGCAGGCCGAAAAACCGCGGCATCCGCGTGGTAGCCCGGAAGTTGCGCGGATCCAGCAGCCAGTCGTGTAGAAAGGCGCGGCTGAGCTTGCTGGCCACGTAGCGCAGGCTCGGCCCAGGTTTGGTAAGCCGGCCGGGCGTAGCATCATCGGCGCCCAACAGGGCTGCCATGGCATGCGTATCCGGTTGCAAGCGTGTTTGGCCCCCGTCCGACTGTTGTCCCGCGTCCTGTTCGATCAGCTCTGCCAGCCGCTGCCGCACTGCCGTGCGGTCAGGGTGGGCCACCACTTCCTCGGCTAGCCGGCGTTCCTCGTCGCTCAGTGCGGGGTCGGCCAGTACTGCCTGCGCGGCGGCAAAGTAGTTGGGCTCCAGGCGCAGGTCCGGTCCCCGTCTTTTGGTGGGACTGTCGTACCCATTGATCTCGTGGCAGCCGTAGCAGCCGTACTGCCGAATCAGGTGGTAGCCGCGCACGAGCTTGGGCGCGGGCGGGTCGGGAAACCGCTCGCTCGGCTCCAATTCCGTCACCTCATGGTGGCATTTGAGACACGAAGCCTCCACGAACCGCTTGGGCAGCATGGGATACACCCAGTGGTGGTTGAAGAACCAGCCGTGCTTGCGCTCCCAATCTTGCATTTGCAAGGGGTCGGCGGGCGTGTGCGAGGCCCATTTGAACGCCGTGGCGCTGCCCTGCCCCTCGTGGCAGATGGTGCAACCCATGTCTTGCATGCGGTGCGGGCTGAGCGAGCCCACGAACAGGTCTAGCCGCGGGTGCGTGCTGTAAGGATGGGGCAAACCCCGTCTGATGCGCAGCGTGAGCGGCTTCCCCCAGCGGACGCTTTCCAGCAAATACGTGTAGGCCATGCTGCGATCGAGAATGTTCACGTAATCGGAAGAGCCGGCTGGGGCCACGGCCTCGATCACATCTCCCGCGGCCAATTCTGCCTTGGCAGCGGGACTGTAGGGCCGCACCACGTCGATGGTCACGTCGGCAGGATCGACCAGCCCAGATTCTGCCAGGCGCATGCCGTAGACGTTCTCGAGCAGGGCAGCGCGGTCCGAGGCAGACGCGTCTGGGGCCTCGTCCGGTGTTTGCAGCCTGACATACAGCCTCTGCGTGTGAGGATAGGCTGGCAGGGTGGCCGATCCGGGGAGCGTCTTATCGATCCCCTGGTGGCAAGTGATGCAGCGATCGAAGCGTGCGACCTGTTTATGGTTGTAGTTCTGTGTCAGCTCTGGAAGCCAGATCTGGTCCGGTTTGAGCGGGCCGCCGAAGGCGTCGATGATCGGCATCTGCAAGATGCGCTTGCCGAAGTTATCTGCCCGCTCGTGCAGGGCGGCTACCAAGCGGTTGAGCTGCCCGCGGTGGTCGTCCAGGGCTTTCTGTGCCTCGCTCTCGCGCAGTGTCAACTGCTTATAGAGATGTTGCAGTTCCGTACGGTGCAGCTTCGCCGCTTCGTAAGAGTCGAGCAGCCGGTCGACGTCGTTCTGCACGGCCTTGACGGCGGCCTCGGCGGCCGCAATCTCGTCGGGGGGGCGATTGTGGTGCACGGCGAGGTCGTAGTTCGAGAGCACTTCGCTCAGGTCGCCTCGGCGGAACTTGAGCCGCGTCTGCCGCATGTCTTCTACGAAGCGGGCCTCGCGGATGGTCCGTTGCAGCCCGTCCAACAACAGGCCGCGCGAAGAGCGCACCTGCTCGTCATTCGCCCCTGCGCGGCGTGCGTTCTGGTACGCCTCCCAAAGCGTCCGCAGCCGCTGCGGATCGTACTTGCGGTAGGCGTTATCCCGTTCCCTCGCCCGCTCGATCGCCGCCAGCAAGTCTTGCACCAACCGCCCGCTCAACGGCCGGAGCTGCTCCCGCCGCAGCCGCGATTCGAGCCGGCGCTGCTCGGCTTCGTACTCCCCGGAGAGCTGCTCGTTGATGCGCGCCTGGGCCGTCCAGGTCTCGATGCGCGTGAACGTCCGCTTGTACTGCTTGAACTCGCGCGCATGGTCGTAATACAGCATGGCCACGGTCGCAGCGAGCATGGCCAGCCCGCTAATACCAAAGACCACGTGCAGCAGTCTCGTACTACGCCAGGTTTCTTCTGTGGCAGGCATGGCAGCACACGTGCCGGCCAGCGGGGCGCACGCCCCGCCGCACGGCTAGAAGTTGAGGAAATACTCGTCGATGTGGATGATGTATTTGAGGTTCAGCGTCCAACGAAGAACCATCTTCAGCGGCAATGTCCCCATCAGCAGCAGCAAGTTCACCATCACCATGTAGCGCAGAAATCCCATTTTGATGAAGAACCGGCGCATGACGGTGGTCGCCAGCATGGGCGGCATCAACAAGAAATACGCCAGCAACCCCACAATCCCCGGGCTTTCGCGCCACACGATGTAGAAAAACTCTGTCAGCCCGTCCGCCCCTGGGGGGGCCTTGGGCAGCGGCCGGCTGAGCAAATCTTGCCAGAACATCTGGGACAAATCCACGTTGTTCAGCGCAATCACCTTGTGCGCATCCCATTGCTCGAACGGACCGAAGAAATTCCAGTTCGGCCCGCGCAAGAACGTTCCCAAGATGATCAGCACCACCCAGAGCTGCAAGAAGCCCAACTGGAACACCACGTAGGCGAACGGCCGCTGCTCGATCGTGTAATAGCCGATCCCATTGCGGTTGAAATCGAGGTACGGTATGGCCATCAGCCCAAAAATCACCAGGCTGGGAAGCACGACGCCCGCATACCAAGGATCGAAATAGACCAGCATCTCCTGCAAGCCCAGAAAATACCAGGGCGCCTTGGAGGGATTGGGCGTTTTCACGCTGCTGGCCGGCTCTTCGAGCGGTGCCTGCAAGGCGATGCCCCACACCAGCAACAAGGCCGTGAGCGCCACCATGCAGATCAGCTCGGTGTACACCAGATCCGGCCACACCAGCACCTTCTCGCTGTCGAGCTTCTCCAACGGTTCGAGGCCCTGGCGGATGCGGTCATCGTTCTGGACGGCCTTGTAGGTGGCCAGCCAGGTAAAAAAGCCCAGCAGGTAGACCAGCATCACAATCGGCACGTTGTCCGGCTTGGCCACGATTTCGCGGAAGTTGGCGTCCGTCATCGACGCACCCATCGCCAGCAACGAGAGATTCAGAATCGCCCAAGCGATCGGTTTGCGCACCCACCAGCGGCGCGTCACAAATGCCACTGCAAAAAATACCAGGGCGCCGACCGTCAGCACCACCGGCCCGGAAAGCCGGTTGATGGCCTCGCGCGTCTCCGGCCCAAACGAGAGTGGCTGGTGGTTATAGGCCAGCGGCGAAAGCACGAACAACGCCGCCCCCACCAGCAACCAAAACTTGACGTTCGTTACTGCCAGCCGCCCGAACGGCGTCGGCACATGAAAATAGACCCGGCTGCCGTAGCGCCACAGATAGAGCGCGGCAATCCAGTTCATGCAGGCCAACACCAAGTAATAAAAGCCCAGACCCCGCGCCACGCCCAGCGTGACCTCGTCTCGCTGCGCACCGACCGCCGCGGCAGCCAAGATACCTGCAAGCTGGCTGAACATTCCTAGCCCTTACAGCGGCCCGCTGATGCCGCCATCCTTGCGCACACGCCAAAAGTGAATGGCGATCAGCGTGGCAGCGGCCAGCGGTATGGCCACACAATGCAGTACGTAGAACCGGTTCAACGTCTCCTCCCCAACGAACCGCGCACCCAACAGCCCGAAACGCGCGTCCGAGGCGTTCGTAATCATGTCGATCCCGCCCAAGGTGAGAAACTGCTGCCCCGGACCCTCATGGCCCAAGATCGGCGTCGCCCGCGCCATGTTCGACCCCACCGTGATCGCCCAAATGGCCAACTGATCCCAGGGAAGCAGGTAGCCTGTGAAAGACAACAGCAGCGTCAAAAGCAGCAATAGCACCCCCACCACCCAGTTGAACTCGCGCGGCGGCTTGTAACTGCCGGTCAAAAACACCCGGTACATGTGCAGCCAGGTGGTGATCACCATGGCATGCGCCCCCCAGCGATGCAGCTCGCGCAAAATCCCCAGGCTGGTCGTGTCTCGCAGCGAAAGAATGTCCTGATAGGCCCACTCCAGCGTCGGCCGATAATAGAACATCAACAGCACGCCGGTGACCGTCTCGACGAGAAACAAGAAAAACGTCACCCCGCCCATGCACCAGGTGTAGCTGAGCGCGATCCCCTGCTTCTTGATCGATACCGGGTGCAGGTGCAAAAAGAAGTTCGTGAGCATCACCACCACCCGATTGCGGCGGTCGAGCGGCATGGGGTGGCGGAAGACGCTTTTCCAAATCTGCGAATTGCGGATGACTTCGCCGAGAGACATGGGCAGGGGCGGGTTGGGTTCGAGTTGGCTCGGGCCTTGCTCTTGAAGAAGGGAAAATTTAAACGCTCACGTAACTGGCCGGATCGGACCACTGCCCCAGCTCTTCCTGAAACAGCTTGCTCTTGTCGATTTCCAGTTGGCCGTCGTCCGCCAGGCGGATCGCATACCGCTCCAGCGGCCTCGGGGCCGGGCCCTCGAAGTTCACTCCGTCCTTGTAAAACCCGCTGCCGTGACAAGGACACTTGAACTTCTGTTCCGCCTCCAGCCAATTCGGAGTGCAGCCCAGGTGCGTGCATACCGTTCGCAGGGCGTAGATCTGCCGCTGCCCCTGGTACTCGCCGTTGACGACCCACACCCCGAATTGGGCCTTGAACCGCTCGTCCACGAAACCCGGCGGAAAATCGCTGGGGAACCCCACCTTGAAACGGCTGGGCGGCTCGGTGAGCACATTGGGAAACATGAACCGTGCCACACCCAGCGTCCACAATGCCAGGCTCGCTGTGAGCGTGCTAAAGCCCAGGGCCAAGAACGAGCCCACCGTGGCCATCACCATCCCCAGCAAGAAGCCGCGGCGGGTTTCGCCCTCTGGGGCCGCAGCGGCCGTCTTCGGCTGGGCGTATGCCGGCTTGGGCGGCATCGGCGGTACTACCGGCGCTGCCTTCTGCCGGATGGGTTTTTCACGCCCAGCTTCCACTTTGCCCTGAGGTTCGGCTGCTACGGCCGACTGGCGGGCTGCGGCCTCTGCCTTGGAGATCGGACCGCGCTTCGCCGGCCGGTGAGGAGTAAGGAAGCTCGTGGTCTCCTTCTCGGCCTGCCCACCCGGCGCCGCCTTGCCTGAAGCTGGCTTGGAGGGCGCGCTGCCCAGCGCAGCTTTGGACTCTGCGCCTGGACCTGCGGGCGGCTTTGCTCCCGCCGCTGGCCCCGTAGGCGCCTTGGCCTGCACCGCCGCCTTGGCCTGCGCGACTGGCGTGCCTGCCGCTTGCGCCTCTACGGACTTCGCGGCTGGCTTGGCTGGCTGCGTGCTGCCCGCCTTTGCTGCCCCGCCCGCTCGCGCCATCTTCAATATCTCTGACGTGCTGGGGCGGCTGCCAGGCGTGGATGTTGCACTACGTGTGCCACTCGCCGCCGCCTGTACCCCCCCGGCCGCCGCAGACTCGACCGCCGCAGACTCGGCGGCCGGTTGCTGGGCGACGGGCTCCTGCTGTGCAGTTGGCTGCGATTCACTTGGTGCGGTGGCAGGAGTTTGGGCCTGTGCGGCTGCGGGCTGCGCCTCGCCTTCGGCCCCGCGGCTAGCAGCGGCACCCCCCTGTTTCCGGCCGGCATCCATCTTTCGGGCCGCAGCCAGAATTTCCGCCACCGACATCTTCTTCTTCTCTGCCATTACGGCTGCGCCTTGCGAGACCCGCGGCAAGCGTGCGAAGGCACTTTCAGGGGTGGGTGCCTTTGCCTGCGTGCGCCGAGGCCAAATCCCTAAGCCTATGACTTGCTATGACTTACGGCACAAACCCCGCCTCTGGCGGGAACCTTGTGACATTTTTCACAAACTCCTCCGGAATTTGTACCGCCAAGTCGTTCGTTGTCAACCACCCTAACAGCGGTGAAATCCGAAGGGCAAGCGCCTCGCGCCATGCTGGGCATCGAGGCACTATGGCGGCATAACATAACATAAAGGTCCACTTGCTGCGAGTGCCTCCGCACGATTCATGGCAGAGCTATCGCCCGCGTGGCCGAGCACGTTGTGCGGCTGCCAGGCTTTGTGAGATCATTGTGAAAAGCACCAGCCCGCACGCATCTGTCGTACACGAACGTCCTTCCTCCGCTTGTTGATGCATGTGCCCTGAATCGCTCGGCAGTTTTGCGCGCGACGGCTGTTTTGCGGCGTTAGAGGCTGCGACGCATCAGGACCCGTGCGGCCGCGGCCTTGCCGCCTACCGCATTAACGATCGCTGGCTCGATGCTGGGTCACTGCGCCGAGCTGCCGCTTCGCTCTGCACGGCGCGTAAAGTAGCCATTGTGACGGGCTTTCCCATCGTTACGCCCGAGCGCGTGGCTGCCGAGACCGACGGTCCGCCTGGCGCGCTTTACTTGGCCGGCATTCTCGACGCGCTGGGGGTCGAAGTTGCGTTGATCGGCGATGCCATCTGCTGCAAGGTTCTGGTCGCCGGCTTGGAGCATTGCAGCCTCAAACGTATCGACCTGTTGGAGATGCCGTTTGAACCCGGCGGCCCGCAGGACCCGCCGCGTGCCTGCAACGACCCGCCCTATTGCGCACACACGGACGCCTGGTTGGCGGCGTTCCTCAGTCCTCCGGCTGCGACGCGGCTTAGCCACGTGGTGGCCATCGAGCGTGCAGGCCCGAGCCACACGGTCGAATCGCTTGCCGCACAGGCGAGGGCGGGCGAGCCGCCCGTGGCCGAGTTCTTGTCGTTCGTGCCGCCACAGTTTCGCAACGTATGCCAGAACATGCGGGGCGAGTCGGTCAACGGCTACGTGGCCAAGACGCACCGGCTGTTCGAGATGCTCGCCGAACGGCGGCCAGACGTGGTTTCGACCGCCTTGGCAGATGGGGGTAACGAGTTGGGTGCAGGCTCGCTGCCATGGGAGGTGGTCGCACGCGCCGTACGAGGCCCAGCGGGCGGCCGAGTCGCATGCCGTATCCCTGCCACGCACTTGCTGCTCGCAGGGGTGAGCAATTGGGCGGCTTACGCGCTGGGTGCAGCCATTCTCGGTATGTGCGGAGAGGCGGCCATGCTGCGCAGCATGAATGCGGAGCGCGAGGCGAAGCTCATCGAAGCGCTGGTGCGTGCAGGGGCCGTAGACGGCGTTACGGGCCGTGGCGAGCCGACCGTGGATGGACTGGACTTTCAGTCGTACCTGAGTGTGATGGAGGCCATCATCGACATCGCAGCCGGCGGCTTTAGCCCCGCCTGTTAACGTCGGAACTTCGTGGAGAACGGCCCGTGGCGCGGTGGGTGGGTTCCGTCCGGGGCCTTGCTGGCGGCGAGTGCGAGCGGTGGGCGATCGACCTTGCTGCAAACGGGCCGCTTGTGCACACTTGAGGGGCGCTGTTTCGGCCGTCGACCGCCATGCCGCACGATGTAGAAATACGCAAGGCCGCCTTTGTGGGGGATTATGTTCCTCGCAAATGTGGCATTGCCACATTCACGCACGACCTGGCGACTGCGGTGCGGCAGCAGTATCCGCGGGTGGAGTGCGTGATCGTGCCGGTGAACGATGTTGCGGGCGGTTACGCCTACCCGCCGGAGGTGCGGTTCGAGTTCGACCAGCAGGATCTCGATTCGTATCGGCGTGCGGCGGATTTCTTGAACTTTAGCAACGTGGACGTCGTTTCGCTGCAACACGAGTTTGGCATCTTTGGGGGGCCGGCGGGCAGCCACATCGTCGGCTTCTTGCGCGACCTGCGGGTACCTGTCGTGACCACGTTGCACTCGGTGCTGCGGGAACCGAACCTGGAGCAGCGGCGGGTGATGTTACAGCTTGCCGAGCGGTCGGCGCGGCTGGTGGTGATGTCGGAACGTGGCAGGGCGTTTTTGCGCGAGGTGTACGGCGTGGAAGACCAGCGGATCGATGTGATCGCGCATGGCATTCCGGAAATGCCGTTTGTCGATCCGGCGTTCTACAAGGACCAATTCGGCGTCGAGGGCAAGTACGTGGCTTTGACGTTCGGCCTGTTGTCGCCGAACAAGGGGATCGAGTATGTGCTGCGAGCCCTGCCTGCGGTGTTGCAGGAGTTCCCCAACTTTGTGTACATCGTGCTGGGGGCGACGCACCCGAACTTGCTGAGGGAGCAGGGCGAGTCTTACCGCATTTCGCTGGACCAGTTGGCCGACGACTTGGGGATCCGGGACCACGTGATCTTCTACAACCGGTTTGTAGAGCTGCACGAGCTGACGGAGTTCTTGGGAGCGGCGGACATCTACATCACACCCTATTTGAACCCGGAACAGATCACCTCGGGTACGCTTGCGTATGCATTTGGCTGCGGCAAGGCGGTGATTTCGACGCCCTATTGGCATGCCGAGGAATTGCTGGCCGATGGGCGGGGAGTGCTGGTACCGTTTCGGGACGCGGACGCCTTGTCCCACGAAATCTGCACTCTGTTGCGAGACGAGCCGCGCCGCCATGCCATGCGCAAGCGGGCCTACCTCTTGGGCCGCGAGATGGTCTGGAGCCACGTGGCGCACCTGTACATGGATGCGTTCCAACGCGCCCGGCGCCACCGCCTCGACTTGCCGCAAAAACCGTTCGCCGTGCGCACCTTGGCCCAGAGTCCGCCGGACGTGCCACCCATTCGTCTCGACCACCTGCTGCGAATGACCGATAGCACGGGCATGATCCAGCATGCGCGGCTGACGATACCCGACTTTTGCCACGGGTACTGCGTCGACGACAATGCACGCGCCCTCGTGCTCGCCATATTGCTCGAAGAGTTGGGAATCGAGTCTGCCGAACTGGCGCGTGCTGCCAGCACCTATGCGGCCCTGCTCACCTACGCGTTCAACAGGGAGCGCGGGAGGTTCCGCAACTTTTTGTCCTTCGATCGCCGCTGGTCCGAAGAAGAAGGGTCGGACGACTGCCTGGGCCGCGTATTGTGGGCATTGGGGGTGTGCGTGGGGCGGTCGCGTAAGCGGCATCTGCAAACGTGGGCGATGCAGTTGTTGGACCGGGCACTCACCTCCTCTCTCGACACCACCTCGCCCCGTGCTTGGGCGCTGGCGCTTGTCGGCATCCACGAGTACCTGCGCCGTATGAGCGGGGATCGGCTGGCAGGGCAGGTGCGCGGCACGCTCACCTTGCGGTTGCTGGAGCTGTACGAGGCCAATCGCGGACCGGACTGGCACTGGTTCGAGCAGACGGCCACGTACGAGAATGCCCGGCTTTGCCAGGCCCTGGTGCTCTCGGGGCGCTGGATGGGCGACAGCCGGGCCATGGAGGTCGGCCTGGAGGCGCTGCGGTGGCTGGCGCGTGTACAGCGGGCACCGCGGGGGCATTTTCGACCTATAGGTTGCAAAGGTTTTTACGTGCGCGGGCAGGAGCCTGCGCAGTTCGATCAGCAGCCGATCGAGGCCCAGGCCATGGTGGCCGCGTGCATCGAGGCGTACCATGCCACGCAAGACAAGTTCTGGCTCGATGAGGCGCAACGGGCATTCGAGTGGTTCTTGGGCCGCAACGACCTGGGGTTGCCGCTCTACGATTCGCAGAGCGGGGGATGCCGTGATGGACTGCTGGAAGATCGCTTGAACGAGAACCAAGGAGCCGAGTCGACGCTGGCCTTCTTGTTGGCCTTGGCAGAGATGAAACTGCTGCGCGAGTCTTTGGTCACTCTCAGGCAAGCAGATTATCTGCCGCTGCGCGCGGGGGCTGGTGCCGCCGGGCTAGAGGGAAGGAGGTTGTTGCATGGAGGTGAGGCGGACCGGGATTCTTCTCAAACCCAATAACGCACGCGTCCTCGTCCGTCCTTTCGAGCCCCAGGAGCCGCAGCGGGCACTCAAGATCGTGGCCCGCGTCATGGCGTTGACCGACGCTCAGGTGGACGCACTCGTGGCAGAGGTATTCCGCGAGTTCCATGGGCGCCATCAGAAGCCGCTGCAATTCTTGTTAGAACGTTTCGAGCAGGTGCGGCACCACCTGCTTACCGATGAGCCGCTCTCGGAGCCGCGGCGGATTCTGATCGGCGCTTACTTCACGCAGGAATTCTCGCTGGAGTCGGCGGCCTTGTTCAACCCATGCATCATCTGGCATCCCGACCAGTCGGGCTTGCCGAAGGGGAGCCGCCGCTTCATCCTCAGCCTGCGTGCCACGGGCGAGGGGCACGTTTCGAGCATCTCGTTCCGCTCCGGGGTCATCGATGCGAACGATGAGATCCGCCTCGATCAACCGACCCGGTACGTAACGGCACCTCGGCCGGCGCCGCACGCGCAATACGACCGTGTGCTCTTCCACCGCAAGCTGTTTGAGCTGGGACTGGCCAACGGCTTCGTAGACCAGGTGCTCGCCCGCCTGAACGATTCGTTCACCTTCGAGGAGCTGGAACAAGCCATTAAGGCCGTCCTCCGCCAGAACAGGCCCCGCCAGGCAGATTGGGAGCCCATCTCCAAGGGCGTGATGGCCCTGGCACGCTCGAACTACGAGGTGCGCTTCAGCCCCGAACAGGCGCTCTCGGAACGCGTGCTATTCCCGTATGCCCCCACGGAAACGAACGGCATCGAAGATGCACGTTTCGTCCAGTTCCAGGAGGACGGCGGCCAGGTCCGCTACTATGCGACCTACACCGCCTGGGACGGTCGCGTGGTCCTCCCCCAACTCCTAGAAACGGACGATTTCCTGCACTTCCGCATCTCCACGCTCAACGGGCCCGAGGTCAAGAACAAGGGGTTGGCCCTCTTCCCCCGCAAGATCAACGGCCTGTATGCCATGCTCTCCCGCCAGGATGGAGAGAACATCTACCTGATGTACTCGGAGATGCTCCACTTCTGGTACAGCAAAGAGCTGCTCATGAAGCCCACCTATCCATGGGAATTCGTGCAGATTGGCAATTGTGGCTCGCCGATCGAAACCGAAAAGGGCTGGCTCGTACTCAGCCACGGCGTCGGCCCCATGCGGAAATATTCCCTGGGCGCGTTCCTGCTCGACCTGGAGAATCCCGCCCGCGTCATCTCCCGCCTTGCCGAGCCTTTGCTGGCGCCAAACGAAAACGAACGCGAAGGATACGTGCCCAACGTCGTCTATACCTGCGGTGCCGTCGTGCACAACCGCACCCTCGTCATCCCCTACGCCATGAGCGACTATGCAACCACCTTTGCCACCGTCTCGCTAGACGAATTGCTCGAAGCACTCCGCCCCTTGTAAACGCCCCCCACGTTTGCCGCCCAGGCCGCGCCGCATGCACACTCGCGTGCACCAGCCCCACTAGTCGAGCAGCAAGACATGACCATCTGCACCCCTGCGCCACGCTCGTCCGGAGTGGGCCCAGAGTCGCTCGCTGCCCCTTATCGGCCACTCGCCCGAACCCAGCCGACACATGCAGGCCCTTCCTATTGCGGCCGCCAAGCGGCAACTTGCGGTGTATTCCTCTCCTGACCACCAGCGGCCAAGCGTGCGCCGCCCCTGCGTTTCGGACGTTCGTCGCCCCGTTAGCCCATTGCCAGCGGCCAGGCGTGCGCCGCCCACGCATCGCGGCCGAAAGCAGTCTCGCGAGCCGGTGGCCCAGCGGCCACATGCGCGGACCTTGCACTGCTGCGTTCGCTGCGGCGGCGGCACCGGCACCAACGGCCGCGCGGACCCTGGCCTTGAGTTCGCCGCATCAAAAGCTAAGATTATGCACTACGCCTCCTTAGCTCAACTGGCAGAGCATCTGACTCTTAATCAGAGGGTTGAAGGTTCGAGTCCTTCAGGGGGCACTGGACCAGCCGGCAAGGAGGCGCAACGCCCGGCAGAAAACGGCGAAGTCTTTTGTCTTTCTTGGGCTTGCGTCACGCCGTACGCTTGCTTGCCCTATTCGGCCGTGTTCTGCTGCGCCCGCTCTTGCGCCTACCTTGCGTCGGGATCTGCGCCGCTTCTTGGATTGCCCTCCGCCGCCGCGGGCCGCAACGCCCGCTACCCGCCGCCACGCGCCGCCACGCGCCGCCACGCCCGCCATGCCCGGTGCCGGCCCGCAATTGGGTCTCCATGCCTTCCTGGCTCCGGCACTTCGGCCTCTAATGTCAGCCGGGCGTTGCCCCAAACGAGCGAGACCGGGGAGACGGACGCGCCCATGCACAGAGCGTGCGCTTCGACCTACGAGGGCCAACGCCGAGTGCAGGGCGTGTTAGCCCCGCCTGAGCGCGGGCACGCGGAATGGCCGGCCGCTTCTCAGCCTGAGCCGGCTGTTTGCCCCGCCTGAGCGTGGGCACGCGTGCTCCACGAAGCCGTGGCACAAGCGGCTCGCTTGGCACGCTGGCAGCGGCGTCTGGCCCGGCTGAGCAAGCGGGCACGCGTGCTCTACCGCTCGCCTGTGCTTTGAAGGGCGGGCAGCGCGGCAAGGTCTTCAGCAACCGACCACCAGCTCTCGACGCACATCTAGACCCGGCCACGTTGGTTGGGCGAACGGCAACGTTGAACTGCGTGTGGCGAGTCGGACCAGCGCTAAGATCGCTTAACACACCCCCCAGAGGATGGGTGTAACAAAATTTTTTTCTGAGAGCGCGCCGATTCGGCCCTTTTCCTTCGTTTGTATACAGGGGGGACTTGGGTCCCGCGTCGAATGCCTGGTGGGGCCGCTTCGGCGCGGGCCCCTTTTTTGGCAAGGGCTGAGCGTACGGGGGAGGGTGCGCGCGAGGACGTGGATAGCGGGGCAATAACCCACATTTGCGAGGAGAGTTATGTATGTGGTCGGCAATTCGCAAGTCTAAGTCCCGCAGCTTGTTGCGGCGGACGCGGCTTGGCCGTTTCGAGCGGCTGGAGACGCGGTGGTGTCCTGCGGCGCCTACGATCACCTCGTTTGCGGCCAGCGTGGGGCCAGGCCACAGCGTGACCCTTACGGGCCAAGTGGCCGACGAGAACCCGGGCATGGTGATGGTCCAGTTTGAAGGGGCTGTGAACGCCATTCTGTTCACCAATCCCCAGGGCCAGTTCACCTACACAACGCAGAACTGCCAGCTCGGCACCGTCACGGCCAAGGCCAAAGACATGGAGATGCTCTGGTCTCAGCCGGTAACGGCAGACATCACCAGCGCCGTCCCGGTCATCAGCAACCTCACGGTGGTCGAGAGCGGACCCGAGAGGCAGGTGACCATCAGCGGAACCGTAACGGACGAGGATCCGGAAGGCATCCTGGTCAGCATCACCGGCAAGGTAACCGCCAACGGCTCGCCGGATGCGAGCGGCAATTTCTCCATCACCGCCACTGCCACCGAACTGGGAGACGTCACCGTCACGGCCACGGACCCTTGGGGGTTGGAAGATGTGGAGATTGGCACGATCACCAGCAACGCCCCTGCCATCGTTGACCTCGTTATCGAGCAAGATGGTCACGACTACTGGTTTATTCGCGGCCGGATCGTGGACGAGTTCCCCGCCTACCTCACTGTCTTTTTCGGCGGCGTGCTGGCAGGCTACTTCCAGACGGCCGACCATCGTGGCATTTTCGAGATCACGGTTCACTCGCCCGAAGAGGGCGAGGCCTACGTCTCGGTCTACGACTGGTGGGGCATCCAGTCCCAGTTGGTTTGGTTCGATATCGGGTAACTGGCCACCGCAAAGGAGAGTGCCATGAAAGACGCCGATCGGTCGTGCCCTGCGGTGCAAGATAGCCCACAGGCCCCGGTAGTGCACGACCCGGCACTGCTGGCGATCGCCCGTCGATGGCTGCAAACGCCTGACGAGGCCCCGCTCGCAGTGCAGCGCGTGCTGCGGTGCGAGTTGGCGCGTGCCAGGGTTGGCGGACGGCCATACCGGCCGCCGTCGAGTGCGAGGCTCGCTGAGCTGCTGGGGCGGCAATTGCACGCCGCTCGCGCAGACGGCGAGACCAAGTTGACCAGCTCGATTGGCGCAACTGCTTAGGACGCCAGCGGCGGGCAGGGACAGGGCATGCAGGCAACCGTCGTGGCCCTGCGCGCCCGCTACACGACGCGGGTGGACCGAGCGAACCTCGGCCCAACCGCGCGTAGAAAGTCTCCGGCCGGCGGACTGCCGTGTGAGATGCGCTGCTGGGGCAGGGCGCGCTCACTGGCAGTTCCGCCGGACGGGGCCTTGCGCCGCTCCAAGGCGGTGATGCCAGACGTACGGGCCGAGCCGGGCTATGCAACCCCGCGAGATGCCCCTGAAGACACAAATTACCGACCACACGTCCCACGACCCTTCGTGCGGCCGTTGGAATGCAGGGAGCGAAACGATGATCGCAATCAATCCCGGAAGCCGCAGGCTCGCCAATATCTCCGGCCACTGGCGGACCGTACGCATCATCTGTCGCTCTTCTCACCACCCCGACTACTACCTCTGCGAAGATGAGAAGACGGGCCAGCACTACCTCGTTGATCAGCGAGACCTGCATGAGTTGCCAAACGCGCCCAGGCCGCGCAACGACGCCACGTAGCCACAACGCGTAAACCGGAAGCATGCCAAGAGAGGAACCGTGGTAATCTGGCTTGCCAGGCTAACGATCCACGGACAGCGTAGGAAAAACGAACGACATGTGAGCCAGCAGCCTTTGAGCGGCGTCCTGCTCTGCCCGGCCCTTCATGTCAATCGGGCTGGTTGAAGTAGGGCGGGGTGCAGCGGTGCGAAGATCACGCCCTTGAGAAGCGCTGCCAATAGCTCCGAGAGCCGCTGAAAAAGGGCCGAAACCGCGGTTCCGGCAGGGCCCTCTCAAGTGGTGTGAGAACATGCCCGGGTTTGGGGGGAGCTTTCGCGGGGCGCCTGCGCCGTGCAACTACAACGGCTCTTGCTTATTGCAGGATCTGGGCAGATTGGGTGCGGGGTTATTAACTCGTAGGATTTAGCGGCTGGTGAGCACTTGGCGTGCTTGCGCCCGCCAACTGTTGCACCGTCGGGCATGCCAGACATCGTTCTGCAAGCGAGGATCGTTGTGCTGCGGCGAGCCATACCAGGGCGGATCGAGGGCCACGCATTCTGTTCGCCGCACGTCGGATGGCGTGCACGAACCGTTCACCGTCACGGGCCGCCGCGCACTGCACTTGAGGCACCGGCCGTCACTGATGCAGGGAGTACAGAATCACGTTCAAACCGATCCGGGCGGCATCGTCGCGGGTATAGCCTGGGCATTCTAGAGACTCTTGCTTCTCCAGGGCGCAGCTCAGGTCGTAGGGAGAGAAGATCACGCCATAGCGGTCGCCGAGGCGGATGCCTTCCAGCTCGGGCGGAACCTCACGAACCTGGGCACGCAATTGCCCGCCGGCCGTGCGGTGCTGCGGATCGCGCCGCTTGACGATGCGAATGTCTCCGCCGCCGTAGTAGGGCGTGAACATCTGGTGGTCGGCGGGGATCGGCTCGAGGCGGCGGCCGGGAAAGGTCGCGGCCATCTCTCGGCGAAAAGACTCTATGAACTGCGGGCTGGAGCAGATGGCATCGGCAAACAAGAAACCGCCCCGCTCGATGTACTCGCGCAGCATGGCCCGCTCTTCGTCCGTGAGGCGGAACGCGTTGCGGCCGTGCATCACCAGCATGTGGTATTGGAACAGGTCTTCGTCAGTAAGGTCGAGCGCCCGCGCCGCGGCACTGGCGCGCAGGCCCGTCTCGTGGCTCAGGCTCTTGACGAGTGTGGCCAGCGCGCGGGGGGTGGCATCCCACCCCCCGCGGTGCTTGAGTTCAGCCAGGAACAGCTTGGCGCGGTCGAAGGCATCGTCCTTTTCGGGCACATCTGCCTTGCGCGAGGGATCCAGCTTGAACTTCACTTCGCGGTTGGTGGCGTAGGCCATGATGTTGATGCCCACGGAAAGAGCAGCCTGCACGCGCGCGGCCACGGCGCCGCTCAGTTTGCGTTCGCGGCCGGTGCGTGCCGCCTCCCAGAGGCAGGAGAGATCTTCTGGGCAGTAGATCAGGCTGGTGCGGCAGCTTGCGTCGACGCCGTACAGGGGGGGCATCAACTGGGGATCGACGCGTTCTTCTGCGGACCAGACGGGATGTTCGGGCGGCAGCAGGTGCAGGTTGTACTCCGGCTCCGGAAAGATTCGTTTGACCAGCACGCGGAAGCCTTCGTCGAAGCCATCGTCTTCGCAGCAGTTGACGGCGAGGATGAACCCCCCGCGGTCGACGTAGGCGCGGAGTTCGCGAACCTGATCGTCGCTCATTTCCGGCGGGAGGCTGCCCGAGAGGTAGAGCACGGGGGCTTCGAGCAAGTCATCGGCCTTGGCGGCGGCGACGTCGATGACCTGCCAGGTGAGATCGCGGCCCCAGCGTTTTTCTGTATAGGTGGTGAGGTTGGCCAGGTCGGAGCGGTGGCGGTTCCAATCGTCGAGCGGTTGGTGTTTGAGCTTGGCTGCGAGCACGGGCCGCCTTCCTTTGGAGAGGAAGAGCAGGGCGAAGCTGGTGCCGACGAGGGGATCGTCTTCGCCATGGCCGACGCCCTTCCAGAGTCCGGAGAGATCGCGATCCTGGGTGGCCACGAGCAGTTCAGCTCCTTCGCGGTACCAATCGTGGCCGCCGATGAAGCGCTGATTGGTGAGCCGGCCGACGCGTTCCAATCCATAGAGGTAATAGAGCAGGTATCCGCCGCCTGGCTGGCCGGGGTTAGAGCGTACGGTGAAGAAATTCCCCAGCCAGCGCAGGCCCAGCTCGACGCGGGTCTCTTGCTGGTGCGGGCGGCAGCAGCGGATGCGGTCGCCGTCGATCTGCACGTTTGGTTCGTGAAGTTTGTCGGCACACATCACCAGCGAGGCGATGCCGGCCGTGGTCATGCTGCCGCTGGCGCCGGGTCGGCCGTTGAGGTAGCCCCAAGAGCCGTCGTCGTTCTGGGCGCGTTGCCAATAGTCGAGTGCCAGCCGCCAGGTCTGTTCGCTAGCGCTGATGCCGACCCGTTCGGCCTCGTACAGGGCGAGCACGGCAAACTGGCTGTTGCTGTTGTCTCCGCCGCCTTGGCCGACAGCGTAGTTCCAAGCACCTTTATTCTCGCCGCTGCGCAACTGGGTGCTTTCCAACCAGCGAACGTTGCGGAGGATGAGCCGTGCGTCCTTGCGCGGCTCCGCGGCGCAGAAGACCATGGTTTGCAGGGCCACGGCGTAGGTCCAGTCGAGTTGGAGCGAGCGCAGGTATTGCAGGGCCTGGGCAACCTGGGGATCATCGGGGCCCACACCGGCATTGAGCAGCGCCAGGGTGCAGAGTGCGGTGATGCCGCCTTCGGGCCATCGGCCGTTCGCCCAGCTTCCCCTGGGACTCTGGTTGCGTTTGAGGTACTCGACGCCCATGTCCATGGCTCGCTTCACGTCGTCGGCGGTAACCTGGGCACACGCCGGGCGCGCTTGCAGCAGCAACAGCAGGCAGAGCAAGGCGGCCAGGGTGCGGGAAAAGATGCACGACATGGCAAAGCACGCTCCTAGGTGAGAAACCGACCCTGTATGTATGGTACGTCTTGCTGGGGGCGGCGTCACCACCGCAGCACTGGCCTCGTTGCCGAAGCAAGGTACGATTTGTAAGATTGCGCGCGGGCCTTCATCGGCCGCTCGCCTGGGCCGGCATGGTCTGCCGGCGCCAGCATAACCGCTATCCTCCGGGCCGTTTTACAGGTACGCCATTGACCACGACCAAGCCCCGCAGTTTGGGCGAGGTGCTGCAAGAGTTCAGCCACCATCGCCGGCTGATGCAGGACGAGCTGCAAAAGGTGATCATCGGCCAGCACGATGTGATCGAGCAGCTTCTCGCCGCCATCTTCACCCGCGGCCACTGTTTGCTAGAGGGCGTGCCGGGCCTGGCCAAGACATTGATGGTCAGCACGCTGGCTCGCATTCTCGATGTGAGCTTCAAGCGCATCCAGTTCACGCCGGACTTGATGCCCAGCGACATCACCGGCACGCAGGTGCTGGAAGAAGATGAGCACGGCAAACGGCACTTCCGCTTTGTCGACGGCCCGGTGTTCACCAACATCCTGCTGGCCGACGAGATCAATCGCACGCCTCCCAAGACCCAGGCGGCCTTGTTGCAGGCCATGCAGGAGCGCGAAGTCTCCGTCGGCCAGCAAACCTATCCCCTGCCGGACCCCTTCTTCACCATCGCCACGCAGAACCCCATCGAGCAAGAGGGGACCTACCCCCTGCCCGAGGCCCAGCTCGACCGCTTCATGTTCAACATCAAGGTCGATTACCCTACGCTGGAAGAAGAAGAACGCATCCTGGCCGTGACCACCCGGCAAGAATCTCCCGAGGTGCGCAAGGTGCTCTCAGGCAAGGCGATTGTGAACTTGCAAAAGCTGGTTCGCAGCGTGGCGGTGAGCGAGTTCATCGTCAAGTACGTGGCGCGGCTGGTGCGGGCCACGCGCCCCAAGGACCCCAGCGCGCCGGAGTTCGTCCGCGAACTGGTCGATTGGGGTGCCGGCCCGCGCGCAGGGCAATTCCTCATCCAGGGCGGCAAGGCTCTGGCCGCCATGGACGGCCGGTTCTCCGTGGCCATCGACGACGTGAAGAAAGTCGCCGTCCCCGTCCTCCGACACCGGTTGAGCACCAACTTCCAGGCCCAGGCAGAAGGGCTCTCTACCGAAGACATCATCTCCCGCTTGTTGGCAGAAATCCCCGAGCCTGAGATCCCCAAGTTCGCCTGAGGCGTAGGCCCGCCCGATGCCCAACGTCGAGCAATACCTCAAGCCCGAGGTCATCCGCCAAATCCGCCGCCTGGATCTGCGGGCAAAGTTCATCGTCAAGGGCTTCTTGCACGGCTTGCACGCCAGCCCGTTTCACGGCTTCTCGGTCGAGTTCAGCGAACACCGCAAGTACACTCCCGGAGACAATCCCCAAGACATCGATTGGCTGGTCTACGCCAAGACAGACAAATACTACGTAAAAAAATTCGAGGCGGAAACCAACATGACCGGCTACCTGGTCATGGATCTCAGCCGTTCGATGGCCTACACCTACCGCCAAGAGCTAACCAAGTTCGAGTACAGCATCTGCCTGGCCGCAGCACTCTGCTACCTGATGATCCACCAACAGGATCCCGTGGGGCTGATCACCTTCGACGAGCGGATCCGCGACTGCCTGCCGCCCCGCTCGAAGCGCACGCAACTCGGGGCGGTGCTGTCGCTGCTCGCGCGGCTGCGGCCCACGGGCACCACGGCGCTGGCTTCGAGCCTGACGCAGATCGCTGCCATGCTGCGGCACCGCTCGCTGGTGATGTTGTTCAGCGATCTGTTGGCCGATCCGCAGCCGGTGCACAAGGCCCTGCGGCGGTTGCGGCACCGGGGGCACGACGTGATCTTGTTCCACGTGCTGGACGAGGCGGAGGCTCGCTTTCCCTTCGACGGCATGATCGAATTCGAAGAGCCGGAGACGCGGGACAAGCTGCAAATCGACGCCACGGGCTTCCGCGACGAGTACCTGGCCGAGGTGCGGCGGTTCTGTGAGGAATACCGGCGCGAGTGCTTGCAGACGGGCGTCGATTACGTGGGGTTGAACACCAGTATGCCCTTCGACAAGGCCTTGATGGAGTATCTGGCCAACCGGCGGGCGAGGTGTTAGCGCGATGAGCTTTGTCAACGTTTGGCTGCTGGGGGGCGCGGCATTCGCCGCCATTCCGGTGATCTTGCATCTGGTGATGCGCCAGCAGCCGCGGCACCTGGAGTTTCCTGCGCTGCGATTCATCCAGGTGCGGCAAGACGCGAACCGCCGCCGGCTGCGGCTGCGGCACCTGCTGCTGTTAGCGCTGCGTGTGGCTGCGCTCGCCTTGTTGGCTGTGGCTTTAGCACGGCCGCGGATTCTGGCCACGGGCGTGATCGGCGGGCAGGAGGCGCCGGTGGCGGCGGCGCTGGTGTTCGATACCGCGCCGCGTATGGAATACCGCCACGAGAACCAGACGCGGCTGGAGGCGGCCCGCGAGGTAGGCGGCTGGGTGCTGAAGCAGCTTCCCCGCGAGAGCGACGTGGCCATTGTCGACTCGCTCCCGGGCAAGCCCGGCTTCCAGGTCGATGCCGATGCCGCCCGCGACCGCCTGGAACGGCTGGAGATCACCTACGCCGGCGAGCCGCTCTGGAAGCGCATTCTGGCCGCTGCCGAGCTGCTTGAGCAAAGCGACCGCACGCGCCGCGAACTCTACATCTTCTCCGATCTCGCACGAGATGCCTGGACCGTAGACGCCCCGCCCGAGTTCCGCCGCCGCCTGGCCCAGCTCCACGGCACCGGCATTTACGTCGTGGACGTGGGACCGAACGAGCACGCCAACCTCTCGCTGGGAGAGTTGAGACTGAGCGCCCAGGTTCTGCCTGCCAATACGCCGCTGGTCATCAGCACCGAGCTTGCCGCCCAGGGGCCTGGCGGCGAGCACATGGTGGAACTGGTGCTCAACGATCCGCAAGGGGGCGAGGTAAAACGCGGGCAGGAGCAAGTGCAGGTGCCCGACGGTGGCGCGCAGACCGTCGAGTTTGCGCTGGGCGGGCTCGAACCCGGCACGCACCAGGGCCTGCTGCGGTTGGCAGGCAGCGACGCTCTGGCGATTGACAACGTGCGCTACTTCACGGTGAACGTACGCCCTGCGTGGCGGCTGCTCGTCATTGCCCCGGCGCCGGCAGAGCAGCATGCTTGGTACGTCACCGAGGCGCTGGAACCTCCCGAGTGGCGGAAGACGGGCCAGTCTTGGTTCTCTTGCCAGGTGTCAAGCTACGGCAAGCTTGGGGAGACGGATTTTACATCGTACGCCGCCGTCGTATTGCTCGACCCGCCGCCGCTTTCCGAGGAGACGTGGCGCCAGCTTGCAGACTACGCGCGTACCGGAGGCGGCGTAGGCATCTTCCTGGGAGCCGCTGCCCAGCCGCGCGAGGCGTTCAACCAGGGTGCTGTGCAGGAACTCTTGCCCGGCACACTGCAATTTCAAGCGAGGTTTCCAGAAGGGAATTGCTATCTTGTAACCGACGATGATTCCCACCCGCTCTTAGCCCGCTTTCGGCCCTTGCGCGGCCAGATCGCCTGGCAGAACTTTCCCGTTTACCGCTATTGGCACCTGGGCAGGCTGCGCCAGGCTAACGTGATTGTGCGCTACAGCACTAACCAGCCGGCGCTTATCGAAAGGCCCATCGGCAAGGGTCGGGTGTTGACCATGACCACGCCCGCCTCGGAGCCGCCCGACGTCACAGACGCTGAACGCTGGAATCAACTGCTGCTGGGCATCGACGGCTGGCCCTTCTTCATGCTGACCAACGAAATGATGCTGTACCTGGTGGGGAGCGGCGATACGGCACTGAACTACACCACCGGAGAAACAGCCGTGGTGCGGCTCGGCGATAGCTGGCCCTTCGACACGTATCTGGTTCGTAACCCGCGAGGAGACGAGGTGCGCCAAGCCCCAGACGCGGGCCGGCAGTCGCTGCTGATCGCCGCCACGCAATGGCCAGGACACTACCGCATCCGTGCCGGGGGCGAACGCGAGGGCGTCTCTCTGGGATTCAGTGCGAACCTGCCGCTTGCTGCCAGCCGCCTCGATCGGCTCTCGCGCGAAGAGGTCCAGACGTTGATGGGCGATCTCGAATTCCGCCTGGCCACAAGCCGAGACGAGATCGACCGCCAGGTAAGCCGAGGGCGGGTGGGGCGCGAGCTATTCCCGCTGCTGGCCGTCGTGCTCGCTGCGCTGTTCGCTTCAGAACACCTGCTGGCCAACCGTTTTTATCGGGAGCGGTAGAGAGGCATGTGCCCTGCCCTGCTGCCGCTCATCGGAAAGATCGTCCGCTTCTCGGTCAACCCTGTGGGAGGGTGGCTGCTGCCGGTCATCGTGGCCCTGGGCGTGCTGCTCTTGGTGTGGCTGGCGACCACGCAGCGGGTCTCGGCCGCACGGCGCCGCTGGTTGATGGCCTTGCGGCTTGCCGCTGGACTGATGCTGTTGTTCACCCTACTGCGCCCGAGCATGGTGTGGATCGAAATCACGCGGCGCCTGGCCACGCTGGTGGTGCTGTTAGACGGATCGCGCAGCATGCAGGTTGCAGACGAAGTAGGCAAGCGATCCCGCTGGCAGGCAGCCCAGGCGGCCTTGCAAGAGTCTCTGCCAGCCTTGCAAAAGCTGGCCAAGGTCGTGCAGGTGAGGGTGTACACGTTTGACGAAAAACTGCGTCCGGTGCCTATCTCTGCTAGAGGCTTGGAGCTGGAGAGCGTGCCCGTTGGCGAACAAACGGCTATGGGCGCCGCCCTAGACGAAATGCTCAAGCAGCATGCCGGAGAGCGCCTGGTGGGCGTGGTACTGCTGGGCGACGGCGCCCAGCGCGCCAACGCGCCGCTCGACCTTCCACCGCAGGTAGCCGCCCGGCGTCTAGCGGACCTGGGGTTTAAGCTCTACACGGTCGCCTTTGGCCAGGCGCGTGGCGTAGGCGATGCACGCGACATTGCCGTTGAAGACCTGATCACCAATCACACGGTGTACGTGAAGAACGTGCTGCCGATTTCGGGCAACGTGCGCAGCGAGGGCTTCGCGGGCCAGGCTCTGGCCGTGCGGCTGCTGTGGGAAGAGGCTTCCGGCGAGATGCGGCCCGTGGCAGCGCAGCAGTTGATGCCCCGCGAGGGGAGCGAGCAGCTTGCCTATGAGTTCAACTACGAGCCGCAGACCGCCGGCGAGTACAAGTTAACGATCGAGGTCGAGCCTCAGCCGCGAGAGCTGCTGACCACGAACAACCGCATCAGCACGTTTGTGACCGTGCTCAAGGGCGGGCTGAACGTGCTCTACCTCTGCGGCGAACCTCTGCCCGAGCAGAAGTTCATCCGCTGGGCGCTGGATACATCTCCCGACATCAAGCTCGACTACCAGTATATCCGGGCCAATGCCCCGGGAACCCGCCCGACCGACCTGATGGAACGCTTGCAACCAGGCAAATATGACGTGTATCTGATCGGTGCCCTCGATTCCTCGGCCTTCTCGCGCGAGGAACTCCAGCGCCTAGCAGACACCATCGACGGCGGAGCAGGCTTCATGATGCTGGGGGGGGCGCACAGCTTTGGCGCAGGCCGGTATCGGGGTACGCCGTTGGAGCGCGTGCTGCCGATTCAGATCCATCCCACAGAAGGCCAGGATTTTGGGGCCGAGCTGCGCAGCGACCTGCACATCTTGGAGAAAGTGCAGATGCTGCCCACGGCAGTGGGTCTAAGGCAGTCTCTGTTGCAGCTTGCGCCGGGCGAGCAAAACCGCACCGCCTGGCAACAGCTCCCGCCTCTGGACGGTGCCAACCGCTTCGCGGGTGTTGCAGCGGGGGCTGTCGTGCTGGCAGAGACGCAGGACAAGGCGCCGCTGCTGGTAGCGCGCGAGTATGGCCGCGGCCGTGTGCTCGCCTTTGCCGGAGATACCACCTGGAAGTGGTGGCTTGCCGGACACCAGGCGCTGCACAAGCGTTTCTGGCGGCAGACCGTGCTCTGGCTGGCACGCAAGGACGAAACCTCTGAGAATCGCGTGTGGGTCAAGCTCGACCAGCGCCGCTTTCGCCCCGGCAGCCGCGTGGAGTTCTCGGCCGGCGCCGAAACGGTCGAAGGCGAACCCGTCCCAGACGCCGTGCTGCACGCCGAGATCATCGCCCCAGACGGCCGCCGCCGCCACATCACCCTTCGCCGACAGAACGAGCTGCACCTGGGCGCGTATCTCGATACTCAACTGCCCGGCGATTACACCATCGTGGTCGAGGCCCGGCAGGGAGATACGCCGCTCGGAAGCAGCCGTGCCCGCTTTTTGGTCTACGAACAGGACCTGGAACTCGACAACCCTGCCGCCGACCCCAGCCTGCTGGCGAGCCTCTCTGCGATCACCGGCGTCGATCGGCCCATCACTCCCGAGCAATTGCCGCGTTTGCTGGAAGAATTGCAGAAACAAACCGAAAAGCTCGAGGTCGAAACCCAGGTACGCCACACCCTCTACGACAACTGGCTGCTGCTGCTGGCCTTTGTGGCCCTGCTCTGCACAGAGTGGTACCTGCGCAAGCGCTGGGGCCTGGTGTGAGGGCGAACGCGAGGTGTCGCCGGTCCACGGCCCCCGCCCCCCACGAGCACTGAGCTGCTCGATGGCCCCGCTCATTGGGGCGTCAGGCGTCCCCCAGCAGCCGCGTGGTGCCCGCAAGACTCGCGGCTATACTCCAGCGGCCTTGGCCCACTGCTCTTTCATAAACGCCAGGCCCTCGCGTGCAAGCTGCAACTCGTCGGCAAACATGCGCCGCCAAATCTTGGTGGCAGCGGCCAGCGCAGGCAAGGCCAGCCCAAACGCCTCGATCATCAGCCAGCCGTCATACTCCACCGCACTCAGCGTCTCGAACGTCTCCCCCCACTGCACGTGCCCCTGGCCCGGCGTACCGCGGTCGTTCTCAGAAATGTGTACGTGCACCATCACCTCGGCACACGAGCGGATCGCCTGGCTGATGGACTTCTCTTCGATGTTGGCGTGAAACGTATCGTACATCATGCGGCAGTGCGGATGGTTCACCTCGCGCACGAACCGCACCAGATCGTCGACGCAGGTCAGCAGGTAGCACTCGAAACGGTTCAGGTATTCCACGGCTAACGTGACGCCGCACACCTGGGCATACTCGGCCGTGGCCCGCATGCTCTCTAACCCCCACTTCCACTCGTCTGCCGTAGGCCCCTTGCCGCTAAACACCCCCAGCGCAGAGTGATAAGGACCGCAGAGCAGTTTCATCCCCCCCGCCTGGCAACATTCTAACACGGCCCGGTTGGCCGCTACGCCCGCAGCTCGAACCTTCGGATCGCTGCTGATCGGATTGTCTTGCGGCCCGCGGCACGTGACGGCCGTACGCTCCAGCCCCACATCGTCGAGCCACACGCCCAGCGCCGCATACTTGTCTGGATTGGCATCGAAGATGGGGATCTCGATGCCGTCAAAGCCCATTCGCTTAAGCTGCTCCATCAGCGGGCGGTGTTCTTCGGTGACATTGTCTGTCCAGAGCAGCAGGTTCATACCGTATTTCATGGGTTAATCTCCGATCAGGCAGCTTACAATTCGGTGGCGGAGCAAGGCGGGGTCGCAAGCAGCTCGGCAGCCCGCTGCGAGACGATGCGGCGTGCGCCGGGAAGCACGTCTTGCAGTGCCGGTCCAGCCGGCGGCAGGCCGGCACGGCGCAGTACCTGCTCCAGGCGGAAGGCCAGTTTGACATCGTCCCCGTAGTCGAACAAGAAGCGTTCGCGGAGGAACACGCCTATGAACGCCGCTAGGCGTTCCGCACGACGGGGCGCCATCAGGTTCACCGCTTGCTGCACCAGTACCGGCTGCACGTCGGCCAGGGCAGCGTAGTAGGCTTCGAGTTGGCGCGGTCGTGTAGCGATCAGCTCTGCGTCCAGCAGCAGCTCCACCAAGATGTGCCCCAGGAACCAGCAGCGCAGGCCTTCGTCCGGCCCCAGTGCATCTCTCACGAGGCGCGACAAGCTGCCGGAGAGCGACGCAAACGCTGGCGTGCCGTGGAACCAGGCATCGTCTTTGTAGTGCTGAACAATTCCAGCCGCGATCTCACCCACCATCGCCGCGTCAAGTAGCTCACCCCCTGTAGTTTCAGCAGCGCGAAGCTGAGTGCCTTCGGGTTCAACACCTTGTAGCCGAGCACCGCCTCGTTCAGCGACTGGAAGCGGAACCCATCGAGGTTCAGTGCCTGGAAGCTGAACCCGTCCCGCCTCAGTGCCTGGTCGTAATTCCCCGCCTCTCGGTTCAGCCCCTAGCAGCTCAACTGTTTCGGCTTCAGCCTGCTGGAGGCGGCCCCCTTTGGCTATACCCGCCAAGTCCGCTGCACCGGACCCGGGGCAGCGTGCGCAGGCATCTGGCACCATGGGGGCCTCTGCCATGTTCGTGGCCTGGGCGAACGGCAAGGCCCGAGCGGGACGCACTCTTACATCGCGGTCCGAGACGCGCAGCCAGTTCGGCACGGCCGTGCCGGCCAGAAAGTAGGGACGGTTGATGAATCTGTAACCGTGCGCGAAGTAGTTCATCCCGCGTCGGGAAACCTGATCTCACCAAGGTAGGTGTCAAAGTACGTCAGGTACCCCACCCGAAGGGGTGACTGCATGCCCACGTGCAGCCGAAGCCTTGCCGACCCGTACATCTTCTCGTCTGCCACGACCCATTCGCTGCCATCCCAGCGATCCACCGCATACACGACGAGCGGGAGAGGTTCGTCGTCGTCATCGTAATCGTCTTCAAAGCCCTCGGCTTCCTGGTCCTGGCTCCAATCGGCTTCGCCCTCGTCCAGTGCATGCGTCTCGTCCTGCCTGTCGAAGTCTGGCGCGGGAAGAGGAGTCTCGAACAACCACAACAAGGTCGGCGTCCAAGACATGTTGCCTGCCTGAGGGCCGACCACAAACGTGCCCGCCACAAACCAACAGGTTTGGCCTGTAGTCGGGACGCCGTCTTCTTCGGTCAAATAATCTCTACGGAATTCTTCTGGGGAGGCCCGAGAGACGCTTTCCACCTCAAAGCGGCTACCATCAAACGAGTCAGCGTACGTCCAGAGCTTCTCGAGGGTGTGCCTTAGTATTGCTCTCTTGAAAATGCGCCCTACATAGAGCACCCCAGCCAAGGGCAGCAAGATAGCAATGAACAGGCCCAGGGGCCCCAACGTGCGGGCGGCAAGGATCGAAAGTGCCAGCAGCACGCCTAAGATCAGCACGGAAGACAGTACGGCGCGAGTTAAGGTACTCACAGAACCAGCCTATCAAGGGGGTCGGGTGCCCGCTCGTCGAGCGGGGGTTGGCGAGAGTTCCATTCGCGGCAATGCGGTGCGAAGGTGGTAGGGAGTTTCCCCTGGGCTGCGTTCGCGTTCGGCCGGTTGCACTATGGCGCGGCCCCAGGGCCACGTGCCACGAACGGGCGACATACGGCACCAAGGGAAGCAAGTGAACAAAGCTCGCGGCACATGGCATATCGGCCCTCGCTGGCCGGAGGTGCGATGCGGCAGCTTCAGGTAATCTGCTGCCACTGGCCCGTCTTGGCGCTCGTGAGCACCGCCTCGCACACCTTCTGGGTTTGCAGGGCACAGCGAAAGTCTGGTTGTGCCGGCGTGCCAGTCTCCAGCCCCTCCAAAAAGTCTGCCAGGGCGTTGATGAACGTGTGCTCGTAGCCGATCGTGCAGCCAGGCACCCACCACTTGTTCATGTAAGGATGCTCGAAGTTGGTGACGTGGATCTTCTGCCAACCCGTCAGATGGCTCTCGATCTTGGCACCCGTCTTCGGATCTGCGTACTTGAAGTATTGCAGGATCTGCGGCTCTTCGAGGTCGAAGTAGACGCTTCCGGCGGCGCCATTCAGCTCGAACGTATTGTAGTTCTTGCGTCCGCGGGCATAGCGCGTGCTTTCGAACGTACCCATGGAGCCGTTCTGGAAAACGGCCAGGAACATGCAGGCATCGTCGATGCCCACCGGCTGCACCTTGCCGGTCACCTGGTGCAACCGCTCCTTGACAAACGTCTCTGTGGCCGCCACCACGCGAACGATGGGGCCGTTGAGCCACATGGCCGTATCGATCGAGTGGGCCAGCAGATCCCCTGTTACGCCCGAACCGGCCACATCGATATCCAACCGCCAAAGTGCCGGTCCGCCCTGGGGCACGTCTTCGGCAATCGTCCAGTCTTGCAGGTAGGTCGCCCGGTAGTGGAAGGGGCGGCCGATGCGGCCCTCGTCGATGATCTGACGCGCCAAGGCGATGGCCGGCACCCGGCGGTAGTTGAACCAGACCATGTTGGCCACGCCCGCACGCTCGACCGCCGCGACCATCTCCTCGCCCTCGGCCACGTTCATGGCCAGCGGCTTCTCGCACAAAACCATCTTACCCGCCGCCGCCGCCGCCAGGGCGATCTCGCGGTGCGTGTTATTCGGCGAACCGATATCGATCAGGTCGATGTCCTTGCGCTCCACCAGCCGCCGCCAGTCTGTCTCGTACGACTCATATCCCCAGTTCTCGGCAAAGGCCTTGATCTTGGCCTCGTTGCGGCCGCAACAGGCCTTGAGAACCGGCCGGTATTTGCGCTGGAAGAATTGGCTCACCTGGCGGTACGCATTCGAGTGCGCCCGCCCCATGAAACCGTAACCAATCATCCCCACGTTCAGCGGTGTTGCCATGTTTCTGGTCTCTATTACAAGGTCTTGGAGGCGCGTGGTGGGCGGGCACCGTAATCCGCCGCACCATTGGGATCAAGCTCCGTTGCTCAGCCTGTATGTTCGTCGTATTGCGCCGTGCAAATTGCAGGGTGCGTACGCATGTTCTTAGTTGGCCCTGCTGCCCGCATACTGCCAGAGGCGGGCATGGCAAGGGAGGCTGCGTGTGGCGGGTTCGGTCGCAGGCAGTGCAGTTTATCCATACTTTGCCGCCAGCTTGTCGATACCTTGTTTGCAGCGCTTGGTGGCCTTCCAGGCATCGGGCCAGAAGCAGAGGTCGATAGTCCACCAATCGTCGGGGCAGCCAGCGGCGGCCAGTGCGGGCATGAACTCGTCGAACTTGAGGTTGCCTTTGCCAAAGGGGGGATGCGTGCTGGTTCCGTGCTCGTTGAGCGTGCCGTCTGAGTCGATCAGGTGGATGCGGCCGATCTTGCCCTGGAGCCGCTCGGCAAGTTCGCGGATGCCGCCGGGCAGGGTCTCCTTCTTGCCGGGTTGGCGCGCCCCATGCACCGCCACCATGTTTGCATGGCAGGTATCGAACATGGTCATGAAGTTATCGTGCTTCACGGCGTCCAGCACGCGGAAAATATCGCTGGGCTTGTTGAAGGCGAAGCCCGGCTCGAACTCCCACACGACGCGCACGCCCACGTCGGCCGCCTCCTGGGCACAGCGGCGCCAGGTCCCGGCCACGCGGCGCAGGGCGGCCTGGTACTCGACCACGGGGCGGTCTTTGAGGGGCTTTTCGCCAGGCACTTTGCCCAGCACGTTGGGCGGCTCCGTGGTGTCCACGCGAATCACGTTGATTCCAAGATCCACGGCAAACTTCAGGTTCTTGCGAAAGGCGGCCAGGTAAGACTTGTCGTCCTTGGCTGTGATCAGCCGCTCGCTCCACAGGTCGGCCGCCAGGCCGCTACAGCCCATGCCGCGAGACTCCCACGTATCTCGGATCGCGGCACAAATATCTCGCCGCGCCGCCTCGGGATCTTTGTGCCAGCTTGCAACCACGTCTGCCGAGGTGGGATTGGGGTGGATACCAAAGCCTCCCAGCTCCAGCCCGTCGAACCCCAGCTCCTTCAGGCCGCTGACAATCTCGTGGAACTCGATGGGCCGTTTCTGGTTGAACACGAATGCCCAGGTGCCGATGGAAATGCGTTTCGACATGCAGTGCGGTTTCCTCTTGCGTACCAGTGAGAGAATCGGTTCAGGTTGTTTCCAGAGCTTACGCTCCAAGGCAAGTGGGCCGGCAGCCAATCATCGGCGATGATCGCCCACCTTGGGCAAATTCGCGTGCACGTCCGGGCCAAAGTACCGCAGCCCCACCAGCGGCTCGCTGCCGGTATTCTCCACCTCCACGCCCGCGGTGGCCGCCTCGAAGCTGATGAACACCTCGTCCTCCGTCTCCTCGCCAAAGCGGATCATCACCGGGGTCTGCAACGCCAGTTTGCCCATCCGCCCCCGGCCTTGCACCGTGATCCAGCCGCTGGCCCCGGGATCCTTGAGCACGCACTTCGCACCAGGCTCGAGCGTAAGCTCCTTGGCGCTGAAAAGCTGCTGGCCGTCGATCGTGCCGTACACGATCCAGCGGTCTGTGTAGCCCGGGCCGCTGCGTTCGGCATCCACGATCGGCTCCAGGTAGTTGTGCTCCTTGAAGTGCGTATCGACGTTCCTCTCCCAATCGAGCTGTGAGACGATGTAGTCGAGATCCTGGTGCCTCTCCGGCGGAACATCCTTCACCAGCAGAGACCAGGGCACGGCACGTCCCTCTACCAGAGACTGGAACATGCCGAATACGTCCGACCCCCATTGCGGCTCGTAGGTGCACAGAGAGCCTGGAGCGTGCAGCACGCCCGGCGGAATCAGCCAGCCCGTTCCACGCTTCAAGCGGTACGCCCGAGATAGATCCAATATGCCGTTGTCTCCCTTGTTCCAGTCCTCCAGACAGCGGCGCACCTCTTCCTTCGTCGTGCCAGGCTCCAGCCCCATGAACGTGTAGGCGAAGTTATTGTCTACGTTGTTGAGCTGCGGCGGAAAGTAATAACTCTCCGGCTTTCCCTCCTGCCCCACCAGCTTGGCGTGCTCGAAGCCCTGATGCATGTGATGCGGAATGGGCCCCATGTTATCGAAAAACTTTGAGTACACCGGCCAGCGGCCGTACCTGCTGAACATCGCCTCGCCAATGATCCGCGCGCCGGCCTCCGCCACCGCATCCCGCAGCGTGCAGCGCTCGCCGCCAAACGCCACGTAACTCAGCCCCTCGTCCGGCACCCGTCCCTCATTGGCAGCCTCCGTCGTGCTGGCGAACCAGCGCTCGTCGATCCCGCCCCGGTGTGCACCATACGCATACCAGTCTTCCGGCGCCAGCCGGATCCGCTTCCCCGGATGCAGAAAGCTCCGCGGCACCCACGTCGGCGTAAGCCGCAACAGCCCCTCGCCAGCATCCAACGCCCGCGAAATGAACTGCCCCACGTTATCTCGCTTGACAATCTTCGAACTTCCCTTCATTCCACGCACACTCCGCAACAAAAGAGAGTACGGCGCCGCCGGCCAGCGCCCGGCCCCCATGCTGCACAGGTCGCCACGCCCATGCACTCAGGGCACGCCGAGTGTTGTACGCATTGGCCGCGCCCTTCGCAAGCATGCCCCCCACAGTTTGCCTGCGCCACCATCCCTCACTTGCACTCCAGCACGCCCAAGTACCCCTGGCGCGCCCATAGCTCCACCCATCGGAACCCTCACCATCCATGGCTAGCCCTTCCCCGGCCAACTCTGGCACAGCCCCGCTCGCCCACCCTTTCCCCCTCAACTACGTCACACGAGAGTACATGCGGCACCCAATTGCCCGAACAACGCCCGCCTACACCCCCGGCGACCACCCGGCCTGCGGCCGAGCGCACAGCTCCGCAGCGATGCCCCGCGAAAGTTCGTCAATCTCTCGCCCAGCCATCGCGAGTTCCTCGGCCGAGTCCAACACCGTCAGCTCAAGCTCAAACACGCGCTGCTCGCCAGGTGCCAGGCGAGCCACGCGCCCCTGTTGCGCCTCGAACGTCTTGCCATGGGGCAGGTTGATCGCCGGTTCCAGACCAGTAACGTAGCCATCTGCCTCCGGCTGCGGGCACTTCCACACAATAAAGTACGGGAACTGTCGGCGATCGAAGCCCAGCTTCAAACCGCGACACCCGTCGGCCGCCTGTAACAACACGCACGTGCGGCCTGACTCGTCTGTAGCCAACTCGAGAAACAACACGGTCTCCTGACAGCCCGGTTGTTCCGCAGGGTACTCCTGCCAGGCGGCCAGGTTGCGGGCAGAATGCTCGTCTTTGGGGATCACCCGCTGCACGGGAGCCATCAGCCTGGCCCCGGGCGTCACTAGAGGCAGGCCCAGATTGATGTGATATAGAAGTTGCAGGTCTCCCGGCTGGCTGGAGAGGTTCGTGACGCAGTCGTGAATCGTCAGTGTGTGCGAGCCGAATGCGGTGCTTACCGTCGAGGTGAGGCGCAGCTTCGGGCCGAACAGGCGGGCCTCGTCGACCTCGCCGCAAAGGGCGAGGCGGTCTGCATTCGCGTCGACGTAGAAGTCAAGGCGATGCGCCGGCAGGTTCGCAATGCGGCCGTGCAATGTGTGCTTCACACGGCCGTCGGCATGGAACTCGGGAGCACCGTTCCACTCCAAACCGCAGCGGCACAGCAGCTCGTCGAAACCGCTCAACCAACCGATGCCTGAGGCCTCGTCCAAAGGTACGAACGCCGGGTGTACCGGCCCGCGCACTGGAGATCGCCAGCCCAACTCCACGTCTCCCAGCCAGACCTTCCAAAGCCCCATCCCGCGTGTGGGCAGAACCCGTACTCGCAAGGCGCCGTTCGACAAATCGACGGCTTCGACTCCCTGGCGCAGGCCGCCTTGGAGCGTGGTCTTGGCCATGCTCCAACCCGAGGGCGTGCCGCGTGCGTCTGCCGCCGTAAGTACCAGGTCCGGCATGTGGATGCCCGTTTCTATGTCGGTCAGAATCCAATGGTGGCTAGACATGGCTATGTAACTACCAGCGCTCTCCCAAGGGCCTTCTTAAACGAACCTCACCCTACCGCACGTGTTTTTTTACGCCCGCATGCGGCCTGGATGAGCCTGCACGTCAACATTGCACAAGCTAGCGGTTGTAGTTCGCTTTAACCAGAGCGTAAGCGTGCTGGCGACGCACTCGTTGATGTGCATGGCCTTGGGACCCCCTTCCGGATTTAGATTCCTCGGGCACGGTTACGCGCCGCCGGCTTCACGCCGGCGGGGCTGCGAATCACCAGCCCCAACACAAGCTCGCATACGAGCCGCCGGCTTCACGCCGGCGGGGCTGCGAATCACCAGCCCCAACGCAAGCTCGCATACGAGCCGCCGGCTTCACGCCGGCGGCTGGTGTGCAGGGGGCTACACGTTGTGCGGCCCGGCGGGGGTAAACCCCGCCGCTCGTATGAGCCGCCACGC